>Ga0272440_1004205_pt1 | contig 10434 bp, 7 predicted proteins | sample SSMMMBAug17_FD_192440 | JGI IMG/M metagenome (GOLD analysis project Ga0272440, IMG submission 192440) | Marine sediment archaeal communities from Little Sippewissett salt marsh, Falmouth, MA, United States - SSM-MMB-Aug17 | ecosystem: Environmental > Aquatic > Marine > Wetlands > Sediment ... | reverse complement strand
ACTGGGTTTGGTTATTGCGGCAAGGGTTCAAACAGAAGAACTGGCCCATGGGTTAGTGAATTTTATCACCTGGCCCATGATGTTTTTATCTGAGGTATGGTTTTCTATTGAAGGCGCACCGCAATGGATTCAAAATGTAGCAGATTGTCTTCCATTGACCCATGTCACCAGTGGGCTGCGAAGCATTATGAACGATGGCAAAGGTTTGTCTGATCTTTCCCTGGAAATCTTTTTGTTGTGTAGCATGACAGTTATTTTTTTGATTGTGGGCTCGGCTTTGTTTAAATGGACGCGAGACTAATCAATTGCTTGGGGTCCCCTGTAAGTTGTTGAAAATTTATGAAAAACTCCGATCCGTCTGGGGTTTTAACCTCAGGTGGATAAAAAACCATAGTTGAACAATAATTATAACGCATAGGTATATAAGTTTTGGTATTTTTCAATAGCCGAGAATATACATATGTTTAAGAACGTATGTAGGGGCAAACCTTGTGTTTGCCCTTCGACAAAAAACCGGAAACGCGCCTATGTCCGAAACTAATGTGTTTTATTACGACAATAGGTTTGATCTCGGTTTTTGCTCGAGGGCAAACACAAGGTTTGCCCCTACATTCGTCCTCGGACGTAATTATATTCTCGGTTTTTGAAAAATACCAAAACTTATAGACCTATGCGAATTATAACACACTTTTTCTCATTCACAGGCTCTGCCGACTCTGCCTGGGATTAAAAGAAAGCAGAATCCCAATGGATTTGAAGATTTATTCGATTTTTATAAACTCCAGCCACAAATTTGGCATATTCATGATTATAAATAGTCTTGACATTCAAATCAGACCATATTATACAATCTGTTTTATTTAAGACAATCATGGATGTTTTTGTACAGATACAATCTTTTATCTAATACACAATAAGGATAATACAATGCAATATCACATTCGTTACTTGACCCTGATATGCCTTTTATTCATGACAATTTCCTGTGTTAAAAATTCACTCTCTCCCGATGTATTTGTCACATATAAAATTGGTGTGGCTTATTATCACAGTGGTTCATATCAGGTTGAGTCAATTATTCATTCCAATGATTGGCAATTTAAGCCAGATAATGTCTGGATGGCTAAAATGTATGATTTTCACGTCCAGGCCACATTGTCCCAACAAACAGGCGAACTGATATATACTCAACAAGGATTATGCTCAGACTGGGATTATTATGAACTTCAAGTGAACCCTGATAAGCCTCAAGCATTTGAGTCAGAACTGTTGATCTATGTTTATGGCGCAACCAAGAATCCAGGCAAACTCATTTTTTCTCAAAAATATCAAGGCAGTTCAACGTTTGTGGAATTATCAATTCGTGATTTTGCAATTGAGGGTTCATCTATATCCAGAATACGCAAGGGACGGCCAATAGTTGATTCGTTTGGCGTCAAACATCCGGTTATCCACTTGTATTTAAATACTGAAACAGAACCAGGGCTTGTCACATCATCTACTATTCAAAAGGATAATCCCCTCTCTACTCCCAAACAAGTCATGAACAACTTCATTCAAGAAGAAAATATTCTGCCTGAACCCTTGCCTCTGCAAGAAAAGCCGCCATATCAACTGGGTTTTTACAGTAAACTTGGACATGCACATATTTCTGGTGCGATTGGAGCGAATGAATGGAAACAGTACAACGATTATTTTCAGGCAAGATTATTTACATTCGAGATTTCGGCTCTTTCTGCAGATGGTCAGGTTATCCGAACATTCAATAAACAAGGATTTGCCAATCAATCCTCTCAAGTGAATGATCGTTTTATTTTGGATTTTCACCAGCAGCCAAAAAATAGCGTTCCACTGATTGTTCGTGTTTATGGATTTTCAGAGCGTCCTTCATCATTGAAATTTTTTCAAAAATTGTCCACACAAGGGACTTTTTTTGAAATGACCAAAGACAGTTTTTTTATTGACAACAAGCCCCCTAAAAAATGGATGATTACTCAAAAAATTCAAAAACAACGCGGTGATTATCCGGTAGTGAATATTTATTATAATATGCCCGCCACAGAACCGGTTTCCGAACTAAAGAAAGATCACCCGGTGATGATCAGAACAATCATAGAAGATTATGAAAACGTTTCATTCGCACTCAAAGAGCAGAGTTACCTTGAGTACCTGAATAATGAAGTTATCATACAAACGCTGCCGGTCACAAACAAAGAGTTGCAACTCAGTTTTGCACCCGACAATATTCCCACAAATGTTCGGCTTCAGATGCACCGCAAATCATTGGTGGCATCAAAAGTGGGGGATCGGGTTTTTCGCATATCTCTTTCATCTGTGACCCAAAAAGTGATTGTGCAAAATAAACAAAACCTGCCCATTACCCAGGCGATTGTTCGCGTTTATGCCAATCACAAAGTATCCACGCGGGGTGTTAAGCAAAAACACTCATTTTTTTCAGCTTTACAGCAACTCTTTTCTACGCCATCCGAACAATTTGTTCAGGAAAGAATTGCGTTATACTCTGGAAAAACCAATCCAGAAGGTATTTTCACCTTTATTGATTTGGGATATCCAATCGAGCAAATTACTTTGGATATATTTAAACCCGGGTTTCAACTAAAGGAAAATCTGTCGTTCATCTCATTTGATTATCCTCTGGTCATCCCTCTGGAACCCCGCATAAAATCACTGAAAACAGCGCGATTCATCTATGGAATATGCATGAATGAAGCATCAGATATTCATCAATCAAAAGGACAGCTTGAAATTTATGATAATGGACAGCTTTGTGCGATACTACCCCCAAAATCGGATATGATCCTTCCCTTGACACGGCGTCCAGTCTATCGATTTAAACATCCGGATTACACCTATCATGAAATACTTCCAGATGAATCCGGCTGGCTGCAAATCATTCCAAAAAATAAGATTCAGCGGCCCCAGGACCAAATACAGGTGCTGTTAATCATAGACGCTACAGATGATGATCCAAAAGGTGTGGAATTCTTGAAAACTGTTGAGGCGGTTGTGCGGTATTTAAAACACATTCAATGGGATCAATTGCCGATAACGCACAAAAATAGAATAAAGGTCGCCTCTGCCTATCAGGAGCATTTGAATTACTTCAGTCATACCCGTGATATTGATCATAATGCTCTCATGAGCCAGGCAGACAGTTCCTTGACCGATCAACTCAAAAAAGCCTTTTCTCAGTTTGATCCACAAATGCGAGGGGTAAAAAAGGTGGTGTATATGGTTTCATCAAATCGGGCATCGGTAATTGTTGATGACAACCTGACAAGCCACTTAACCAATGGCAATTTTTTGAACAATCAAAAAGTTTTCAATGCCATCGTTGTTGGCACATATGGCGGTAAAGGTCTGAAAAATCTGGCCGCAACCACCAATGGTCAGTTTGCATACTGTAAAACATCCGATGATATCTTCAACCAGTTGAATGATATTGTAGGCTCCTTGAGTAATCAACCCCAAATCATTCCATGTTCAGGAAAATAAAAAAGAGAGGTTACATCAAAACATGTCTTATACAATTAAATCCGGTCTGTCTTGCATTGGCATATTCATTTTCTGTTTGTGCGTTTCTGCAACAGCAGAAGCAAATGGGAAATACTTAAAAGCACCCAATCCATTTATTTACAAAAAGCCTTCAGAATTATGGGGCAATGAATCTTATGAAACAATGGCCAATGACTGGTATGTTTTCTCAGACAGAGATAATCTTCAATTATATCAATCTGAAAATGAGAGAAAAGTAATTAAAACGTATCACTTTCTTGAAAAATTCCGTGTATTGGATATGGGCAAAAAACATCTGCTTGTTTCAACCATAGATGAACAAAATGAGGGATGGGCGCGACTAGAATCGCTAGTTCTTTTGCCACATGCCTATAAAACAGAAAATGCCATTACCCATAAGGCGGTGCTGATCAACAAAATTGGATCCATAAAAGGGAATATAAATGCTGTCAAACCGCTAAGAGCACCATTCGATATTGCCAAACCAACTGGTCAAGCCATTCGAGTTTTGGAATTTGCCTATATTTACAATTATTTTCCCAGTGAAAAAAATGCGCGGTATGTGTTATTGGGCAAGGGGCCTTTCTTTTTTCCATCCATAAATATGCCGCATGCATCAATCAATGGCGTGATGTTGGGATGGGTGCCGGCATCCAGGGTTCTCACCTGGGATACACGAGAGGCATTGAAACCCAACCCAGACCGGAAGCATCCCATTTATTATTTTAAAAATGAAACAGATCTTAAGTCTTACTATCAGGCGCATCAAAAAGACAACGATAACCCCACGTGCAGCAATGTGCCATCTTGCAAGAGAGAACAGCGAACAGATGATTCATTATTAGTGATTCGACCGGATTTTGAAAACAATATTGACCGCAAGCCTTGGCCCAAAAAGTTATTTCGATATGCGATATTGCGCAACAACAATGATATAACAAAACCGTTTGAAATTGGTGTCACGAGTGCAACTTTGGATGAAAGAGTCTTTAAGAAAAACATAACTGAAACCATTGAAACACAAAGAAAAAAGCTGGAAAACAGAGATGTTGTGTTTTTGATTGATGCAACCATGAGTATGGGGCCATATTTTAAACTGGTGGGTGAAATTGCCAAGGATATTATGAGCCAGTTTAATCAGAAAAAACGAAACAATAATGAAGTGGGCGAGTTGCGTTTTGGTGTGGCTTTGTATCGGGATTATCTCAATAAAGCCAAAAGTTTTGAAATCAACAGAAGCTATGGTTATTTATCCACCAATGCAGCTTCTACAAAACGTTACCTGGAAAGTATCAAGCCATTACGCAGCTATGAAAAACGAAACGATCCTGCCTATTATCCGGAAGCTGTATTTCAGGGATTGCTCAGTACAGTTGAACAAATGAACTGGCAAAAAGGATCTCGCAAACTGATTATTCATATTGGTGATGTTGGCAATCACAGCAGAGGTCTGGATAAAATTACTGAAAAATTTATTGCCAAACAGTTGGCAGAAAATGATATTTCCTATTGTGCAATCCAGCTCATTGGCAAAGCACAAAATAGTGAACATCAAGATGCCCAAAATTTATTTTGCATGCAAAGTCGTTCCATTATCAAGCACACAGCTGAAAGTATGCTGGGGATAGTTCACAAGAATAAAGACATGAATTTATTTTCAAAAGATAATATTCGTCATTTGCAAAGCTTGGTGCAAGATACCAGGGGGATGGATTGCTCTGAGGTCGATGATGTTTGTTCTGCCACCGGAGATCGTCGATGGTTACTTCGCTGTATCCGATCCAATAACAGGGGAGAATACAAAAAAACGATCGCTCAACAAATCAACCAACTGGCCTCCGATATTTTTGATGCCAAGTCTATTCTGGATGACATCCGCCAGGGCAAAACAGTGGAATCGACCATCGAAGAAGCCGATATTACCGAGCAAAGTGATGCAGTAAACGCAATTTATACGTCTGATCAAAATGTGTCATCCAAGCCCTTCCTGATGCCTGGCGTAGTCAACAGTCTGATTGTTGAAATTGGCAAGGATATGCTTACCAAAAAAGACGATCCTGCCACCCGCAAAAAAATATTGAAATACATTGGCCCTACACGAATAAAACAAATTAATGATCCCAAGGCTCAAAAGGAAATTATCCAGATTCTTGGTAAGGCGGAATTGCAGACATACCTGAAAGATGAAGTCAACTTTTTCACCAAATCCTATGTTTACCTGAAACGTCCTGGAAAAAAATATAAACATGATCCAGACCAGTTGATTAAAACAATTTTGTTACAGAAAAAAGAATTGGAGAAATTGCGACGGCCTTTGAGTGAGTTTGTCAGTAAATGGAACTGTCAGATTCATCCAGAAAATCTCAAACGAATATGGCGTGGCTTTATGCTGGCCATTTTGGGGGAACATTCTGATGAATCTGCAGGTGTCATTGACAAATCTCAAAGTATCAAAACATTGTATGAAAAGCAGTTTGGGCTGTCATTACGTGAAACACATCCCTTGTTAAAAATCAAATATACAGATATTGAAAAAGGAAATATTCCGCCAGATATCAACCTGGATAGTTTGGCATCCTATTTATGCATTGCACATGAGCGGTTGAAAAAAATATATTTCAATGATGACGCTTATTTTACAATATTCGGTAATAAATTTGTCTGGATTGAGGCATCAAAGCTACCATAAAGGAGAAACGCGCGTTGAACCTTCTATTTGGAAATTTTGTCAATCAGGTGCTAAAAAGAGATTTTGCTCCAATTAAAGGCCAACAGGAGCCTTTTGAACACTTTATTCAGTGCAGACTCCATATTTGGGGCAGCATTATTATTTTGTTAATTCTGTTTTTTAGTGGATTTCGTTTTTTGGGGACTTATCATGGTTTGAAAACACATTTACAATCACTTGAGGAAAATCCATTTGCATCGGCGATTTTGATTAAAGGTTCGTTCAAGCGAACCCGGCTGAATGATTTAAAAGAAGGGCTGTTTTTTAATCCACAAAACCAAACTTTCACTGAAAAAACATGCGACAATTGCATACCGGCCATCAAAGGGATATATCCTTATAATATTGTTCATTTGCACTTTTTGCATCCAGACCACTCCATATTTCATGATACTTATGAAGTGTTGACTGTCAAAGTACCTAATGAAAACTCACAAGATAATGAAGCAGACTACTATATTCAAAATTGGATATCCGGAAATCTTCAATTGGGTACAGACTTTTTTCAACCAGAAGAAATGGGGGTCAACCGAAGCATGATTCTTTCTCCTGAGATGGCAAACAAGTTGGGTTATGATTCCAATAACCCGACAGAAACACCACCCATGATCCACTTTTTGGATACTCGGCAGGATTTGATTGAAGACCGCAAATCAGCTGGACATCCAAATCTTTGGGGACCGCTTAATGAAACTGAAATGGTTAAATATACCAATCATGCCCAATTGTTTGATATTTTAAAGCAGTTCTCCGGCGGAGATGCTATCATTACTGAGGGTTTTTATTATCATTTGTGTAAAAAATATTCATTTGATCCCTGTCAATCAGTGGATTATTTTTATTTGAATCGCGGGGACGACCAATTCAGTTCATCGGAAATCCAAACAATCCAAAAATGGGCATTGACATATTTTGGAAAAAATGTCATTGACCCTCCATATGTGTTTGCCAATCATCGTGAATTCAAGTTTCAGTTTACATCGTATGCAGATGATCAATCAAAAAATACAAAATGCAATATTCGCTTGGGATTAAAAGAGCTATCACAAAAGATTCCAGATATTTCCCTGGATTTTCGCGATGATACGCCATCATATGATGGCGAAAAAATGTTGTATTATTATACCTATTTATATATAAATAAAGATCAGCGAATTCTGGATAACATATCCAAATTAATTCATTTTTTAAAAAAACGATTTGAGAGCTATCTGGATGACAATCAGGTGATGACCTTGATCAAGTATCGAAAAGACATGAAACGCATGGATGCCATATTTTGGTGGTTTTTTATTGGATTTGTTTTATTGTTGACGACTTATATTGTTGTTACATTTACATTACTACTGCAAACCAAAAGACATCAAATAGGGATGATCAAATCAATGGGAGCATCCTCATTCAAGCTGATTCAAATTTATGTTTGCGAGGCGTTAATATTAATTGGGGTCTCTTTGCCCACAGCCTTTATTTTGAGTTGCTTGATACCGGCTGATGAATTTTATTATTCGTTTAGTGTCTATGTTCTTTTTTATATTGTGAGCATATTGTGCTTGACAATTGCGGGCGCCGGGTTTTCTGCATGGCATATTGTGACGCGGCAGCCGTATCAGTTGATTTCTTATCAAACATGAACAGACAAGCTTTTAAATAAGGATGGATTCAAAATGTATAAAAAAAGAGGTAATCTGCTAACCCGAACTTCATTTTCAATATAATAATTAAATTGTTTTGAATTCACATTTAAGATTGATTAGGTTTGTCAATAATGCATATTATATCTCGAAAAAAAATAAATGATTTTGCTAATAACCATCCTTCAGCGAAACCTTCTCTGCAATTCTGGTATAGAATTGTAAAAAAAGAAAGGTTTAAGTCTTTTGATCATTTACGTCATTTTTTTCCAAAAGCAGATAAGGTTGGTAAGCTAACAGTTTTTGATATCGGTGGAAATAAATTCAGGTTAATTGCGGCCATACATTATAATAGACAAAAGATGTATATAAGAAGCATATTAACACATAAAGAATATGATGAAGCTAAATGGAAGGAGTAGCATAGATGTCAATAGAAGTAAAAAAACTATTAAATGTATGGACTCCAGTATCTCATTTGCTTTTTGTTCCACAAACAGAAAATGAATACAATAGGATTGTTACATATTTAGATGAACTGATAGATGAAGTTGGAGAAGACGAGGGACACCCACTGGCTTCCTTAATGGATATTTTGGGCGTACTCATTGAAAAATATGAAGATGAATATATTCCTGAAATAACGGCTTTATGAGCGCTGAACAAGGCCGCAATTAATAATCGGTATCTTTAATGGTTCACTAATCAAATACTTGCAAAAGCGGCGTGATTTGAGGAAGGATAGGATAAATAAAAGAATGTCAGACAGCATATTTACAACCCAAAAAGTTCGGAAAACTTACATGGTAAAAGGGCGAACCCAAACCACCATATTTGAAAAATTTTCAGTGGATCGCGGCAAAATTAATGTTTTAAAAGGGGAAACCGGCATTGGCAAGACCACATTATTAAATATGCTGGGATTGATGGATCACATTGTTTTTCATCAAGATGACAATATCACGTTTTTTCCAACATCCACTTCTCACTTTCATTATCGTGACATTTTTAGTAAAGGTTTTTTTCAAAAAGAACAACAATTGGAAGAAATCCGAAACAATAATTTTGGATTTATGTTTCAGCAAGATCATCTCATTGATGCCTGGACCGGCTGGGAAAATGTCATTCTACCCTATTTGATCCGGTTTCCAGAAAAAGATAAATCAGAACCTAAAGAGATTGCCAAAGAGTTGATCCAATCATGTCAATTTGACGACATGCTTGATATAATGAGTCGAAGCCCTGCCACTTATTCCGGCGGGCAACGTCAGAGAGCCGCCTTGATTCGGGCAATCATCCACAAACCAAAAGTTATTTTTGCGGATGAGCCCTTTGCATCAGTACCCAAAAGGCGGGCACGAAGGATTCTCGAAATTTTAAGGGATCAGGCCCGAGAAAATGGTGTAACCACAATAATGGTTGTCCATGATATCCACGATAAAGTGCTAAAAGAAGCACTGAAAGAAAAAGACATATCCATTTTGTCATTAACCAAGCGTGAATATCAGGACAAAACAATAATATCAGTCAAGAAAGGAAAGATTCATGAAAACTAAAGTTCTTCAAAGCTTAATAATTGCTATTTCAGTACTCATTGCTATTTCAGGATTGTCTATGGGCGCATTTGCCGCAACAATCAGTGAAATACCTGATCAGACAACCGAGGAAGATATTGCTAAAAGGATCACTTTTACAGTTACCGCTACTGGAAATGTTTCGATTACGTTAACATCATCGGATCAAAATCTGATTCCTGACAAATACTTGATATATAGAAGTGATGGTGAGTATTATACTATGGTGGCAACGCCGGCAATGGATGCTTTTGGCACTGCGACCATTACAGTAACTGTTTCTGATGATAATGGGCTGACTTCGACATCCTTTGTTTTGACAGTGACTGACACAGATGATTCATTGACTTATTGGACGAGTGGCAAGGCGGCAGACTTGACCCTTAGTGTTGATCTTCCTGGTGATGCAGCCGTTGATCCAGAAACAGGAAAAATCTTTGTGAGTGATTTTAACAAGCACTGCATTTATCGTTTTGCATCTGCTGAAGCGACTGAAAGTGTTGCAGTATTTGGCTCAGAAGAAAATAAAGGAACAGATGCAAATAAGATGGATACACCAATGGGCATTCATCTTGATTCATTTGGTTCGCTATGGGTTGCTGACTCAGAGAATAATCGCGTTTTACGCTTTGATAATGCTTCAAGCAAATCAGCTGGTGCTACAGCTGACGTTGTCCTTGGACAATATACTTTGACTGAAGCCGGCTCAGGAAAAGCACTAACTCAAATGTTTAACCCGACTGATGTCTGGGTTGACCCTGAAGATCGTTTATGGGTCGCTGACAGGGGAAATAACCGGATTATATATTTCATAGAAGCATCAAAGAAAGCAAATGGAGCAGAAGCTTATGCTGTTTTAGATGGAGATGGGGAGGCATTATTGTATCCTATGGCTGTTATTGGCAATAACCAAGGGGATTTATTTGTTGCTGACTATGCAAACAGTCGTGTTCTATATTAT
>Ga0272440_1004204_pt1 | contig 10435 bp, 10 predicted proteins | sample SSMMMBAug17_FD_192440 | JGI IMG/M metagenome (GOLD analysis project Ga0272440, IMG submission 192440) | Marine sediment archaeal communities from Little Sippewissett salt marsh, Falmouth, MA, United States - SSM-MMB-Aug17 | ecosystem: Environmental > Aquatic > Marine > Wetlands > Sediment ... | reverse complement strand
GAAACTGGGCCACGGGCCTTTTTCCAGTTCGTCCAGCAAAGGGGTTTCGTGTTTCATATTATTCCTTTACTCCTTTCATAAGATTATCATACTAAAATTTTATTCAGTCTCTATATATAAACGCCAAGTTGGCTAAATTTCTCCTGTTATAGTAACTTCAAAGGACTTTGTCAACCTTTTTTCATAAACGCAATAAAAATATTTTTTGTGTTTATGTGCATATTCGTTGTTTTTTGTGTTTATTTGAGAGAATTTCCCTTAGCGATGTGCTGCAATTTCTTTCAAAAAACCTTCAGGCACATCAAAACCCAAAGAAATAGCTTTATCACAGTTTTCTATAGCTGCCTGAAAATCCTTTTTTTCGAACTGTGCAAGGGCCAAATTGTGGTAGGCAACTGGAAATTCAGGATCTAGTTCAATTGCCTTTTGGGCAAGTTCAATGCATTTATCCAGTTCGCCCAACATAAAATGAGCACTCGCCAGAGATGCGATAGCCTGAATAAACTTGGAATTATATGAAATAGCTTTATTTAGTGCGACAATTGCCTTTTCTGGTTCGCCTTTTTGTAAATGAACAAAACCAATATTGCCATAACCAATGGAAAAACCTGCTCGCGCTTGAACTGCTTTTTCATTATATGCCAGACATCCATCTAAATCGTTCCTTTGCAAGCATATTCCGCCCAATTGGACATATGCTTCAGCAAGGGTTGGGCTGTTGGCAACTGCCTCTTTCAGTTCACTTTCAGCCTCATCGTATTTTTTTTGTCCAAGCAAAGCAACCGCCAAATTGTATCGTGTTGTACCACAATCAGAGTTCATTGCCAGGGCCTGCCGCTGCCTTTCAATATATTCTTCTGCATTTTTTGCTAATGCCATAGTTTTTTTTCCTTATTTATTTAAAGAGTGTTCAACTTTTCAAACATTTAAAGAAATGCACGCGCATTACAACTAAAAAGTTGGACAATCATGAATTACATATTTATTTCAGCAAATTTGCGATAGTCAATTCCATATTGTTGAATTTTATATTGAACGACTCGTTTTGTTGTACTTAAAATATTTGCAGCCCTTGTTTGATTCCCTTTGGCCTCTTTTAAGGCATCAATAATCAGAGATGTTTCATAAGATCTGACAAGCATTTTGAAACCATCCTTGGAACGGCTGCTTGTAGATGGATCCTTTTTTTGCAAAGAAGCTGGGAGTAAATATCCATAAAGTACACCACTATCTGCCATAAGAATGGCACGTTCAATACAATTTTGAAGCTCACGAACATTGCCCGGCCAGTGATAAGATAACAATAGATCAAGGGCTGAACTATCAATGCGTTTCACATTTCGTTTCAGTTGGGCACTTAATTGGTGGACAAAATAATCCGCCAATAAAATAATATCAGCACCGCGTTCTCTTAATGGCGGCACATGAATTGGAAATACATTTAAACGATAATAAAGGTCAGCGCGAAAATTGCCCGCATCAATTTCATTTTCTAAATTTCTGTTTGTGGCTGTAATGACACGAACATCTACATTAATCGTTTGGGTTCCACCAACACGTTCCAATTTTTTGTCTTCAAGCACCCGAAGCAATTTTACCTGTGATGCAAGGGGTAACTCTCCTATTTCATCCAAAAAAACAGTGCCATGATTGGCCAGTTCAAATTTTCCTATTTTTTTGCCGATGGCGCCAGTAAATGCTCCTTTTTCATGTCCGAATAATTCCATCTCAATGAGATTTTCTGGTATGGCACCACAATTGATTTTTAAAAAAGGTCTCTTTTTTCTGGAACTTCGCTTATGAATTTCTGAGGCTGCAAGTCCTTTTCCAGTGCCCGTTTCACCTGTTATCAGCACAGTAGCATCAGAATCAGCCACCTGAGCGATCAAATAGGCCAGTTCTCGCATGGCATCAGAATTGCCAACAATGTTTTCTGATGGATTTCTTTCGACTGCTTCACGTAAACGAATGTTTTCATCTTTGATCCTGCGCAAATGAACGCGTGATGCCAAAATATTTGAAACAGTCTGTAAAAAAGGCACTTCAGTTTCCAAATCAGCGCTATGTGCCGCTCGATCAACAGAAAGTGCGCCGACAACTTCTTTTCCATAAACTATTGGTACACAGATAAAAGCCAGATCGGAACGGTTCAATTGTTTTCTGGCACCTGAACGATCCAGAAAAAGCGGTTCCTGATCAAGTGTAGGAATTGCTATTGTACGTCCACTTTCAACTACTTTTCCAGTAATTCCCTCACCCAATCGATAAAATATTGGTGAATCTCTATCTGTTGGAATTCCATAGGTAATTTCAACATGAATTTCCTGTAAATCTCTTCGATTTATTGAAATCATGCCACGCTGCATACCTGTTTCCTCAGAAAGCAACACAAGCGTCTGATACATGACCTGTTCAAAATCAGCATTTCTTGTGTATAATTCACTAATTTTATTAATTGTTTTTAAGTATTTATCCATTTTATAAATTATCAAAGCCTCTTAATCATTAATGAAATAAACAATATTAAACGCGTAGTATGACACAAAAGTGTATGTTTGTAAACGAGAATTAAAAAATAATAAAAAAATGAAAAAAATTGAGAGTACTGAATGTCTTGACATTGAGTACAAAACAATATAATTTAAGAAATCTAAAAGAAGTCAGAAGAATGAACCAATTGAAATTTTTATTAAGGAATTTGAGATTAAATGAACAAATCAGAAATTTTGCGAATACAATCAAGAAATATCCAAAAAATTTATGTTCCAATGGGTGTTATTGCCTTTTTTTGTGCATTTACATTTTTTTGGTATTTTGTGCAGCAATGGCGCTTTACAAATTTTTGGAGTTTTCATTGGAATATTTCTGTTATTGGTATTTTGTCATCTATCAGTTTTAGTTATGGCCTGGTTCGACTTGGACAGCACGATCGTTTGCAACACCTTTTTGCTTTTGGCTTTGGTATTGCCTGTTTTTTGTTTAGCCTTTTTTTGTATGTATCATGGGGAGTCAATCAGATTTTGGGTATACTGGAAACATCTCATTACTTAGGTTATACAGCCTTGTTTGTAATGTTTACCATTGCTGGTATTACAGCTTTTGTTAATATTTCATCAGATTATTTGCGTTATCCTGCCTACTTGTTTGGTATTGTCAATGTTTTATATATTTCATTACTGATATCAAAATATATATTCAAAATTATTCCTTATAACTGGATATTTTTTATAAATGATCATTTAAGATCTCAAATTCCTGCAAATGGTTTGGATCCGCATACATGGAATATATTTATTGGTGAAGTGATTATTCTTTTGTTGGGGGAGGTTGCATTTTGGGTTTTATTATTTAATGGAATAGATGATCCTTTTGAAGATAACCTATAAATATAGGGTAATTATTCTAAGGACAAACTTTAAATAAAAAAAACGGCTCAGCTTCAATTAGAACTCGCTTGAAAAATAGAATTAGCTTGTTAAATTTTTATTATTATCGTCCAACTTTGGTTTTTCCAATTAAGCGGGACAATCACTGACTAACACGGACACACGCAACCCGCACTTGGAAAAACTAAAGTTGGACGATAATATTCTTGTATTTAACTGTTTATTTCCTTAAAAAAATTTGATAAAATTTGATGTTCAAGTTTTTTTAGGAATGCTCAAAAAATTTGTTCCTCATTTTAATTCTTGAACGTTGGAAAACTAAATACCCTAAAGGACAATAGATATGGAATGGGAAGAATCAACAAATGTGATTGAGGAAACAGATCCCAACACCCAGGAAGATATTGAAGAACCTTCAATGTATAAAGTGATTATGCTGAATGATCACTACACAACCATGGAATTTGTTGTGTATGTGCTGGAAACCGTATTTTACAAAAATTTAATGGAAGCAGTCACAATAATGTTAAGCATACATAATCAAGGATCGGGTATCTGTGGTGTTTATACAGCCGAAGTGGCTGAAACAAAAATTCAAAAAGTGCATCAATTGGCTCGAGATAATGAGTATCCTTTAAAATGTACTATGGAGGAAGAATGAGCAATATCAATAAAGAATTAGAATTAACACTGGCAAACTCGGTCAAGGTTGCCCAGGAACTTAATCACGAATATGTCTGTGTTGAACATTTATTGTTTGCTATCTTGCATGATTTCAAAGGAATACATATCATTAGCAGTTGCGGCGGCAACGTTCAAAATATTATCCAGAATTTATTTCATTTTTTTCAAAAGAACGTAGAACCTCTTCCAGCAAACAGTCGTTCGGTTGTCCAGCATAGTATTGGTTTCCATAGAGTCTTGAAACGTGCAATTGAACATGCAGATTCATCTGAAAAGCAGGAAGTTGGCATAGGAGATATTCTGGTTTCAATGTTTGATGAAAAGAATTCCTATGCTGCTTATTTTTTACAAAAAGAAAATATAAGTCGTCTTGATATTGTTGAGTTTATTTCACATGGGGAAACACAAGAGCAAGAAGAACAGCAGGTAGCCAGTCAAGATAAAAATGAAAAATCAGAAAATACAAAGCAAGCAAAAAAGAAAGTTGATTATTTGCAGCTTTTTACAAATGACCTGATCAAACGTGCACAAGAAAACAAGATAGATCCATTAATTGGTCGCAAAATTGAAATGGAAAGAACACTCCAGGTGTTGTGCAGAAGACGAAAAAATAACCCCATTTATGTTGGCGATCCTGGTGTTGGTAAAACCGCTATGGCTGAAGGTCTTGCCAAACAAATTTTTGAAAAAAATGTGCCAGAGCATTTACAGGATACAACAATATATGCCCTGGACATGGGTGCCTTGATGGCCGGTACCAAATATCGTGGAGAATTTGAACGACGCCTCAAAGGTGTCATTGATGCTGTAAAGAAAAAAGAAAGAGCCATTCTGTTTATTGATGAAATTCATACAATTGTAGGAGCCGGTGCCACAAGTGGGGGATCCCTGGATGCATCCAATATTTTAAAACCTGTTTTGTCAAATGGTGATATGCGATGTATTGGATCCTCAACTTATGAAGAATATAAGAATCATTTTTCAAAAGACAGGGCCTTATCCCGACGATTTGAAAAAATTGAAATTTCTGAGCCATCCATACCTGAATCAATCAAGATTCTGAAAGGTCTCAAATCTCGATATGAAGAACACCACCAGATAAAATATACCGAGAAATCGCTGCGTGCGGCAGTGGAGCTATCTGCCAAACATATTAATGATCGTTTTTTACCTGATAAAGCAATTGATGTTATTGATGAGGCCGGTGCTCATATTCGCTTAACCAGCAAAGGCAATAGAAAAAAAATTCAGCCCAATGACATTGAAAAAGTCATATCAAAAATGGCTAAAATTCCATCTCACAATGTGACCACCTCCGATAAATCCATGCTTGAAACGCTTGAATCCCGTCTAAAAAAATTGGTGTTTGGCCAGGACGATGCCATTTCTGCCCTGACAAACAGTATTAAACGCTCAAGGGCTGGATTAAAGGCGCCCAACAAACCTATTGGTTCTTTTTTATTCACCGGCCCAACAGGTGTGGGGAAAACTGAAATGGCACGCTGTCTGGCAGAAATAATGGGGGTAACATTTATGCGTTTCGACATGAGTGAGTATATGGAAAAGCATGCTGTTGCAAGACTGATCGGAGCGCCCCCCGGATATATTGGTTTTGAACAAGGCGGCTTACTTTCCGAAGGCATTCGCAAAACGCCTTATTGTGTGTTGCTATTAGATGAAATTGAAAAGGCACATGAAGATATTTTCAATATTTTGCTTCAAATTATGGATTATGCAACATTAACTGACAATAATGGCAAAAAAGCAGATTTTCGGAATGTGGTCGTAATTATGACTTCAAATGCCGGTGCTCAGGAAATGAGTACCCGAACCATTGGCTTTGGTGACAGCACAAAAGATGTTACCCATAAAAGCAAACGGGCGATTGAAAAAGTTTTTAGCCCGGAATTTAGAAACCGACTGGATGATATCATTGGGTTTCAGGCCTTATCTGTTGAAATAATGAAATTGATTGTGGATAAAGCCATAAATTCACTTAATGCGCAACTTTTGGGAAAAAGAATTCTGATCCATTTATCTGACGAAGCCCGCTCTTTTCTGGCAAAAAAAGGCTATAATCCAGCATATGGAGCAAGACCCCTGGAACGCGTCATTCAAACAGAAATTAAGGACAAGCTCACTGATAAAATTTTATTTGGTGATTTGACAAAAGGTGGACAAGTAACCGTTTCTATTAAAAAAGATGGTAAAAATGAAAACAAATCGCTGTGTGTATTGAATATCAATCCATGTTAGCAGTACGTTTAGAAAATATTTATGTTTTAATTATTTAATAAGGAGGTTCTATGAAAAATTACCTGACATGTTTAACCATTGCATTTGTATGCTTGAGTGTATCCAGTTTTGTTAATGCATTGGAAACAGTTACCATTGCAACAGGTGAATATCCACCATTTGCATCAAAAGAGTTGAAACATTATGGATTCACTTCACAGGTTGTAAAGGAAGCCTTTGCCAAATCAGGTTATGATGTTCAATTCAAATTTGTTCCATGGAAGCGGGCATTGGAAAGCACAAAAATATTAAAATATGATGCGACATCCTTCTGGTTTGTAACTGAAGAAAAACAAAAAATATTTCATTATTCTGATGCTATTTTTGAAGAAAAAACAGCATTTTTTCATTTAAAAACAACAATTTTACCAGACTGGAAAAATCTTGCGGATTTATCCAAGTTTCGCTTTGGTGCAACCAGAGGATATAGCTATACAAAAGAGTTTTGGCAAGCCGGCAAAAATGGCACGCTACAAATTGAGGAAGCCAGTAGCGATAAAACCAACTTTAAAAAACTGCTAAAAGAGCGAATTGATATTTTTCCAAGCGGAATCGTCGTAGGATATGGAATATTGAATCAATCTTTTGACAATGCCATGGTCAACAAGCTGACCTATCATCCGAAAATACTACGATCCTCAACAACACATGTTCTTTTTCCCAAAAAATCGCCTAAAGCTGAAAAACTGTTAAAAGCATTTAACGAAGGTCTTATCAAGTTAAGAGCTGAGGGGCTATATGATAAATATGAGGATGATTTAATGGGAGGCCGATATAAAAAATGACCCATGCCAGATTGTGTCCAAAATGCCGAAAATTGATCAGTGATGATGAATCAAAATGCCCTTACTGTGGGACAGCTTACCCGCATTTCTTTCTGAAGCAGTTTTTTTTGAAAATGGTAAACAGTGAGGATGTCATTTCTGTGCTTATTATGATAAATGTTCTTATGTTTGGCATTTCAATATGTTTAGATGTTTCAAAACTTGGTCTGGACATCAATCCGCTAGATTTTTTATCCCCTGGAAATGAAGCCCTTTTTTGGCTGGGAGCGACAGGTAGTATTCCTATTTATCATTATGGACATTGGTGGTCACTGTTGACCGCAACTTTTTTGCATGGTGGTTTACTTCATATAATTTTTAATATGCTTGCTTTAAATCAGGTTGGAACATTAATCACAAGAGAGTTTGGCGCTTATCGATTCTGGATTATTTACACAGGAAGTGGCACGCTTGGCTTTTTATTATCCTTGATAATGAATGTCAGCTTTACAATAGGAGCTTCAGCAGCAATATGTGGGCTGATTGGTGCGGGATGCTATTTTGGTAAAAGTCAAGGGGGTGAATATGGCCAGGCAGTATATCGGGATCTTTCAGGTTGGATTATCGGTTTGTTTTTTATAGGATTTCTTGTTAATGGCATTAATAATTGGGGACATGCCGGCGGATTGTTGGGCGGCATATTAATAGCCTGGCTTTTAGGTTATGATGTTCTTTCCAAGTATCAAAAGATACATATTATTATTTCCATTATTTGTATTTTCAGTACGGTCTTATCATTGCTCTGGGTGATAGGGTTTGCTTTTTATATTATTTTGATATAAAAGTTGAAAAAATTTCCTCTACAACTAATTGAACAAAGGTTAAGTATGACAAAAAGGACAATTATAGCGGGTATTCTTATTATCCTCAGTTTTTTTTCATTCTATCGCAAAGCAGATGCTGTTTTGGAGCCCTCCAATTTCCCATCACTAGACTCCTGCCTTGATATTCGTATGCCATTGAACTTTTGCGGCGAGCCGGTTCCTATGAAAAATTCTGAGATTCGAGAACGAATGGAAAAAGAAGTTATTCTGGCAGTATGGAACCGGCCACAAGTTATTTTGTGGTTAAAAAGAGCGCACCGGTATTTTCCATATATTGAGCGGATGTTAAACATTACTGGCATACCTGAAGATATTAAATACTTATGTATCATTGAAAGTGCTTTACGCGCACATGCGGGATCATCAAAAGGTGCTGTTGGTTTTTGGCAATTCATGCAATCAACAGCCCGAAGATATGATCTTATTGTAAACAGTCGTATTGATGAACGCCGTAACCTGTTTAAATCTACTGATGCCGCTATTCGGTACCTGAAAGATTTGTATCAAATTTTTGGTGCATGGACACTTGCAGCAGCTGCATATAACATGGGCGAAGACGGACTTGAAGCTGAGATTACAGTTCAAAAAATAAAGAATTACTATCAGTTATATCTGCCATTGGAAACACAGCGATATGTGTTTAAAGCCATCGCAGCTAAATTGATCATGTCCTCTCCAAAAAAATATGGCTTTCGATTATCAAAAAATGATTTGTACGATCCGCTGGAATTTGATCGTGTGCAAATAAACTGTACACAGGATGTGCCGCTTCAAATACTTGCTCAAAGTGCCAATACTTTCTTTAAAAAATTGAAAGACCTGAACCCGGAAATTCGGGGGCACTATCTTCCAAAAGGTGTTCATACCTTGATGATTCCTAAAGGAACCTCAACGGGATTTCACAATCGCTACAAAACCAATCTTAATATTTGGGCTCAACAAGAAAGTGCTCATATTTATATCGTGCAAAAAGGAGACAACCTGTCCAATATTGCAGATCGCTTCAATGTACCGCTCCCGGCACTTTTAATATGGAATCGCATCAGCTTGAGAAATCACATTCATCCTGGAGATCGAATTCTTGTATACCCTACAAAAGAAATGGATGAATAATTACTCCTTTTTAGTCATGAAAAAACTTTACATAAACAATTGGTCTCATCAAAAAAAATAGTGTCATTATGGATTTAATTGAGATAGACAATACTGGCCCCCCATCCTCCTTCATCTGGAGATGCATTCAAAACTTTCTTAACATCAGGTATTTTTTTCAACAGATCCTGAACCCCTTTTCTGAGCTGCCCTGAACCTTTTCCATGAATGATACGTACCCGAGTGATTCCTCGCAGACGGCATTCATTAATGTATTCGGGAATCAAAGAAGAAATTTCATTGGGACGGAATGTATGTAAATCAAGCGTACCATCAATAGGATGCGAAACAACATCTTCAGAAGACAGTATTACATCCTTGCTGCCACTGTTTTTTTTCGATAGAACCACCATAAAAATATCCGATGAATATCTCCAAGGTCTGGAATGATTGTTCTTACAAGCATCATGCTGGGATGTGTCAAAAACAACCCTGGCATCAAACAAATCAAAAATGCTGTTTGATAATCAAAAATATAGGCATCCTCAATGAAAATTGCTGCGATGAGCATGTTTGGAAAAAACCATAAAACAAATCTGCCCAAGAAATGCATTATTTCATAATAATTTGAGATTAATAGAAACTTGCATAATATCGCATTTATCAAACAGACACAGCTGACGATAACATGAACTTTCAGTGAAAGCCACCATAAATTGTGGCTGAACAAATAACCTATGTCAAAGCCGGTATTAATGTATGCGTCAAAAAATGCCTGGGATTCATAAAATCCATTATAGTTCACCCATAGATAACTTCCCATAAAAAGGAGGATAGAATGAGTCAACAATATTAGTACTGAAAAACCCGCATATTTTTTTAAATCACTAAAAAAATATTGAAATGATTTAAAAAATACATGCTCTGATACATCCAGAATGTCATTGTTGTGTTGTTCCATTTTTAACCTCGTACAGTGAATTGTATTTTTATAAAAAAAAACGTTTTTAAACTTGTATTGATGCAAGTTTTTATTCCATTCTCACGTAAAAACTTGTCCCAATGATAGCTGGCAAAAAAAATGCCAGAGGCAATTATTTTTGTAATTACTCAAAAATATGTTCACACCATATCATAAAATTATATTCAAATTGTATTTAGTTTTAGCATAATTTATTAAGCGCATTTTCATCTGATAATTTTATGAGTCTCTATATATATAGACACGAAAAAAACGAAATTCTTACAAAAAAATTTTAATTTTTTTCATTTTTTTTATAATGCAAACATCTGACCATAGAATGCGACGTTTATTCTCATCGCATAAGGG
>Ga0272440_1004203_pt1 | contig 10435 bp, 3 predicted proteins | sample SSMMMBAug17_FD_192440 | JGI IMG/M metagenome (GOLD analysis project Ga0272440, IMG submission 192440) | Marine sediment archaeal communities from Little Sippewissett salt marsh, Falmouth, MA, United States - SSM-MMB-Aug17 | ecosystem: Environmental > Aquatic > Marine > Wetlands > Sediment ... | reverse complement strand
TTGAATAGAATTCCAAGTGAATCAATTTAATAAATTCTTGTGATACAATTTCAATTTTCGTGTTGAATAATGCTTGCTCAATTTCATTTTGAACATCAACATGAATTTTGCTTTCCAATTGCAATTCTCTTTTTACAGGTTCGCTGAAATAATCTTTTTCTATTGCCCGCTCAATATCAAAGGGTGTTGTTGGGTTGCCTTCAATGAGATTTGAATAATAAAAAAATTAGTGTAAGGAATGCAATACCTCATTTCACCATTTCCTGCAATATTTCAATCGCCTCACAAGGCCCAACTGCGCCATTACACAAAATTCTTGCAGAAGTATCAACAACAACATCCATTCCAGCTATATCCTGCAATGAAATAATCGCATCGCAAAGACTAATACGCCCACTGTTATCTATATCACCTGGAATAATGCCATCAAGCACATTCAGCAATATTTCCTTTGAAACAACATTTCCAGCCAGATCTTCACAATGAAATGAAACATGATAAACCCCACGACGTTTGAAATCACTACAGCTACCTTCAAATCTGCCATTTCCAACATCTGTTAACTGTATTTCCAGTAGATGAATAATGGGTGTATCAAAGTCATCTGATGTTTCCGGAACTTGAAAATCAGGCTGCATAATGGAAGCCCAAACCCGATTGATACCCTCGACATCGGCAACCACAGCAAACAATTCATGGGTACCGGCTGACATACTTTGTGTGGGTGAATGATCCACAATTTCCGGCAGAATGTCTCCAATGACAAAACTCCCACCAATATAGCATTTTTGAGCCAGTTCAGAGTTCTGACCATCATAAATTTGGGGGAATTGACTATAAAACAGACGCTGGTTACGTAATTTTTCTGTTGCTTGTTGAAAAGATTGATTCAGGCTGTATCCAGCATTTAGTTCATTGAATAAATATTGAGAAAAGGAAACCCGGCCATCCTTATCATAAATTGCCACATGATTGCCTGTTGATGAAATAATCACCCGATTTTGATCATCAGATGGCGCCAAAACATCCACAAAAGTTCCTGAATAACAGGCCTCCAAAATAATATACACAGAGCAACCTGTTTGGGTTTGAAGGATATCCAACCAGGTATCCAGTTGACTTGCCTGTAGAATTTCAAGGCCAAGATTGACTTTAAAGGTTTTGTTACCACCATGATCAGCCAGATAGATCAAGAAAGGTCTGTCAGAATTGATACCTGGTTGTGAAGTATCCTGGTATAACGATTTAATATAGCTTTCAATATCAGAAACCGATGGTGTATTGTCATTGATCATAATGGTATCATCATTATGATAGGTATCAGGCGAAATATAATAAATCATTTGTTTGGAAAAATCACGATTTAGCAACAGTTTATAGAATTTTGTGGTGAGATATTGTGTGGTTGACCATAAATTGTTACTTGTCAGACCGCCACCGGCAATGATTAATGCCTTCCCAGTTTTTAAACCCGGATAAAGCCGCAATGGGTCACTGATCACTCCCATGTATTGGTCATTGCCTTCCCAGCAGGCGGTTATTTCCCATAATCCCTCTTTATCCAATTTAACCGCATATTGATACGTCCCATCCGGTTGGGTAAAAATTTTGTTTTCAATACGTTCCAAAGCAATATCATCATTATTGATATACTTTTTTAATAGAATAATATGTGCATCACCAATTGAGGGCAAAAGCAACCTGCCAGTAATTTGAACTATATCATCAGAAGAAATTTCTTTATCCGGTGTCTGGCAGGTCAATTTGCTTTTTCCTCTTAAGACAGTCATATTCAGGTGTGGACTTTCAGCAGAATCAAATATAACATCACCATCCCAGGCGGAAAAGATGGTGTAATCACCTGTTTTATCAGGCTTATAGGTAAATTGATATGACTTATATTGATCAGTCTTTACTTTAAAAATATCCGGTTGTTCCTCAGTCTTATGTTGAATGTAAATAGAAACTGTTGTGTTAGAGCCTCTGGGAATAATAGTTCCATATATCTCAGTGGATTGACCCAAATATATTTGAGGAGATTCGATATAAGCACTGATAGCACTTTCCTTTGATGACAGATTTTTGACATCAAGGACTAATTCAATATTTTCAAAGCGATTTTTTCCTTGAGCTGACACATTAAAAGAATAGCGGTCTGGCGAAACGATATCTGCGATTGTTACTGTTAATTTTGCAAAACCAGGCAATTGGACTGGATTTTGGCTAAAATTTGCTTCCATCCATAAAGGCAGAGCAAAAACGCTCAGAATAATATCTTCAGAATAACCGCCTTCAGGAATGACCTGAATTTGATATGTGGCATTTAAACCCGATAATTGCATTTGATAGGGTTGGGGTGAAAGCAACTGATATCCACCGCCAGCCTGAGGATCAATTTGAGCGGAAACTGGAACGGAAAAAAGGCTTTCTTCTCCCAATGCATTCAGTGCAGTTACTTTATACCAATATTGTTTCCCTGTAGTTACATCAGTATCTACAAATTCAGGGTCTGTCAGTCCAAATGGGTCGCACTTGACATAAAAACCATTTTCAGAATCACTTCTGTAAACATTGTAGGCCAGATTATCACCCATGTAATGCCATGCCAGCGCGATGTAATTCGTTTTTATTTCAGCAATACGTAGGCCTTTAGGACTGATCACATCAGGTATTTTAATAAAAAATGGCCCCACATGGGCGGCCACATTAGCCCAATGGTCTTGATCATCAACAACCCGGATATGCACATAATGATCGTTGCCTTCGGCTAGCGGAGGGCTGGTATTGTTTAATGATCTGGTTGTAATCGTTTTGCCGGGCAATGTATCCGGTATATGATCCCATAATATTGAATAGCCATTGATTTTTCGTCCCCATACTTCAGGTGCTGTCCATTCAATGTCAATGGTGTTATCGGTATTGTATGCATTGATTTCATGAGAATTGCTGGTTGGATTTTGAGGGACAAAGTTTGTAATCATAAAAAGACTTTGTTGGGTCCATTTGTCCATTGCTTCTAAAGGTTCAATTTTGAGCATGCAATTGACTGAGCCTTTTCCTTGAATTTGCCAGTCAAATTCGCCATCATTGGGTGTTTCTGCAATTAGTTCAAATGTATCTGGTTTTCCGCCTTGTCGGGATAGGTTTATCTTCGCATTACCTGTAATATTTCTGGTGTCCCACCGTATTGGCATAATATTTCCGGTTTCCCAATGTGAAGCCTGACCGGGTGAATAAATCAGCACATGACCCGATAATTGATTCTGACCGCCGCGAACTTTACGAACATAATAAAATGATGACTTGGCTTTGATATAGTCACCACCAAATTGAAAGTCTATGCCCAACGCCATATCAGGATCATCATAGCTGGACGTTGATGTCCAATAGAGTCCGGACATCGTGTTCGGAAAGGCAACTTGATTTATTGATGGTTCAAAAGATTGGTATGATATGATTGATTCTAATTCTTTTTGGCTAGGTAAACGCCAATCTGAATAAGTAATTAAGTTTGAATTTTCACAAAAAGATAATGCATCTAACCATGTTTTTTTCGTCTGTGTTTGTTGATCCCACATCAATCCTGTACATATATCTGTGACAGACTGATCATTATTAATGATTAAAGAATCAGATAAGAAACACTGTTTGCCCCTAACAGCCCGGACAGAATAAGAAGACGACTTGGTATTATAAAATAAATGAAAGTTATCGTTGAATCGGATAGTCCATGCATTGGATATTTCATGAGCTGTTGACGTTGATGACCAAAAAAATTCTGAAATTGTATTGCGATAACCTTCTCTTTTTACAGGCAGCCCTGCTAAATTGAATTGATTATCCATTACACCGGGAAGTTTTTCCACATCATCGCTGATGATTTGATGATATGCCAGATCTTCGGTTATGGAGGATTCCTTCAATCGCCTGGCTGATGATGCGGATGTGGATGCATCCATAACAAAACAAACTTGATATGTGCGATAAAAAGCCGCATCTTTAATCTCAAGACTGGATCCACATGATAATTCAATCAAAATATTTTTGGAAACTGACGTGCTGATGACTATCGCTTTATCTTCAATAACAACATCGGCAGGGAAAGAATTTATAAGCACAGTCGTTAAATTATTGATAGTTCCCCTATCTAAATATTGGATATTTGTTCCATCTGTGAGTTGAAAATGGCCATCCTGACCAGAGTATACTGTCAATCGTAAACCATCTTGTTTGTCTTTGTAATCCGTAATATCTTGACTATTAATATCAACCAGCGTTTCAACTCCTTCTGGCAGTCTGGGAATAATGCTCCCGGCAGGAGCAAATACAGGAATTTCATCCATACTGGCATCAGCAATGATTGTCTGACTGCCTGTAAATTTTTCTCTAGAAAAAATATTATACCAGATGCCTTGTGGTAAATAGACAGGACGACTGCTTGAGCCTTGATCAATAATTGGGGCAATTAACAATTCATTTCCCAGAAAATATTGAAACAATTCATTGTATGGTCGTTTTCCACTTTGCTGACCAGAAAATTTTTGAAAAGCTTCATTATCCGGAATTCCTTTTTGAATGGTTGTATCATAAGGGTGTAGCAAAATCATATGACGCATGATGGGTAAACCATAATCAACAGATTCTTTGGCATAGGCTTTCAGGTATGGAAATAAGGCAATATGCTGTTTTGCAAATTTTTTCCATATATTGATGGTTTCGGCATCATATTTTGGCTGCATCATTTTTTCCATTTGTTTATCGGAATATCTCAAAATAAGTTTGGCAATATTTAAATTGGCGGTGGCTAATGTATTAATAGGATCATCACCAACAGCATTGCGAATGGCAATATCAAGATCTACCCATGTGCCAAATGAATAATCCGAAAAATCGTCTAAAACTGATTGTACCTCATTTATTGCAGCCAAATCCGCTTCATTAAAACAATTTCTAAAATTTTCATCAGCAAAAAGATACTTGATATAATCAATAGTACTACTGGTAACTAAAAAATTATCCGGATTCGGGCCGCCTTCAAACGACCAATTCTGCCCATATCTTGCGCCATGATGTGTTCGCATGACAGGAGAATATGCACCAATGGCTGTCCATCTTAAAAACAGTTCTTTACTTGAAACACCATCCCATAGTTCTGATTGTAGATCTGGCGGTAGTGCGCTTACCATATATGACGGGATATCATGTATTTGCGGAGTATCAAATGATGAGTACCCTCCAATATCGTGCCCAAAATAAGAAATTCCGCTCAGCCCCAAATTAATACCCATAGTGATCACACTGGCCATACCATCCAGGCGGTCCCAATTCGTATTTTGAGATCCGGCCCAAAAGGCAGTTGCGTATTTTTGAGAACCTGTGTATCCGGTTTCTACAAAAAACAGATAGTCCTCTTTGATTGCTTCATTCACCAGATCATCCCATATTTCGCGATTGGCTTTTTGCCAGAGAAGAGGGTATTCATTGTGAACTTCAGGTGCCGTTCGGCTATCAGAGAAAACTGCATGATATGGTACCCATTCGCCAAAACCAACCATTGCCCCATCCAGACCCAACATAGCAGCCTGCCGAACATAGGATTTATACCAATTTACTGCGGATGATTTGGTTAAATCAAGACCGCCGCCTGGCGGAGGTATATGCGGTGGTACAAGCATTCCACACATTGTTCCTTCAGTGTTTAAAAAGAAATACATATTCTCATTGGCAATTTGCCATTTTGTTTCATTATGCCCGGGTGTTGTTGACGGGTCAGGAATAAATGGACTGAAAGAACCAAGAACTTTAAATCCATCATTGTGAAGTGTCCGGGTCATAGTGGCAAAATTAGGATACTCTATATCTGAGACATCCCAATCATTGCTCAACCGAAACCCTGTCATTTGAGAACCAATACCGCTCCAGTCCTCAATCCAGATAGCTGTTGAAGGAATATGATTATCTCGAATGAGTTTTGCAACACGAAGTACATTCGATTCACCGCGAACAGCATCATTCATGGGCCCGAAAAGCCAGTCAGGCGGCATTTCCGGTCGGCCGGAAATCAATGTATAGGTTTTTATCAGATCAATAAAAGTATTTCCTGTAAAAATATAAAAGCTGGTTTCATTATTCCAGGTTTCTAAGCGCCAGCTATCCGGGTGATCATCTGTACACATTTCAAATAAAGAACGATAGGTTGTATCCAATAATATTCCATAGCCATTAGAACTCATGAAAAAAGGGATAGGTATTTGATTATCATAAGGATGACCTTTCAGTTCCAAATAATTGGAAGGATTTTCTTCAGTAACGCGACCCAGAAGTTGTTCTGTTACCCAGACAGGAATGCTGTTACCGCGATGTTGAGAGGTCCAGGTGGGAGAACCAAAACCATAAAATCGTTCGTCCGAATCGCTGCCAAATGAACAGGATACATGATTGGCATCATCCGGAGCCTTGATATTTACTTTGACAACCGGCGTATCGAATTCATCTACTGCTTCTATAATAAGCGAACAGTTTGTCATTCCTTGCGTCTCTGATAGTGTCAGATGAATGTTTTTTTCAGTACGTGTCAGATCAACTACTTTTATTGCGGATTTCCATGGAGATTCAGTGCTGCTCTCAACTGAAAAATTTTCGTGCCCCGGAAATCCACCTTGCATTTTACCCGATAAAGGTAATGATGGTGTAATTTGTGCATGGCGCCAGCTTACACCACCATTGAATGTAGGATCTCCCAGACTACTGAGAATTCTGTTAACGCCATCATATAATCCGAACGTACCATTTTTTCGTAATATAATATTTAAACCTTTTAAAAAGAACCTTGTCAAAGGAGAGCTGTCACCTTTTTGTACATTGGGGTAATTCTCAATTGAAGATATTATGGCGTGTCCTACGATAGGATGTTTATCCGTAAAGGATTGCCATGTCGGAGAGTCCAGTCTTAGCTCATATGTTTTGTTTTCAACATTTAATGTGAATGTATAGCCGGATGTCATTGTAGGCATTTCCATTACAAATGCAGTACCTGTGGCAGTATAAGATAGTCCTGCTTCAGAGAGCGTTGTGGATATTTTTTCAAATGGAAAGACCATTGTCATGTTTTGTGCAAACACTGGAAAAAAATATTTGACTTCACCAGAAACGATCCTGTCATCCGGCTCCATAACAATCCAGGTTGCGGTCCCTTTGCTATCATCCAGTTTGGCCTGCCATTTGTCACCTTCTGAATCGGATTCTTTGTCTAAAATTTCTGAACAGATATCACTATCATCCCTTATATTTGTTGGCGTATCAAATGTGCCATACGACTTTTTTAAATTTAAATCAATTCCATTGTTCATGGCAATACTGGCAAAAACTTCTCCACCTTCAGTAAGATTACGATTGATTTGTTTGTTTTCAGTATCAAAATCAATGTGAACAAGTCCAAAATGATGGTCATAGCCTTTTTCCCAATTAAAATGATCCATTAACGACCAATGCAAGTAACCAATGACATTATGGCCTTTCTGCAGTGCTTGACCCATTAATTCGACCATATCTACTATAAAGCCCGGACGATCTGTATCATTATCAGTACCATTTCCTGTTATCATAATTGGAAGGTCTAACTTATTGCCATACTCACTGGAATAGAAAGCAATGATATCTTTCATTCCCTGGGGATATATTTCCCAGCCAAGACAATTATAATTATTACCCAATGAGAGTTCGTTTAACACTGCGGTTGCTGAAGTATCTATAGGAAAACCTTTAAAAAAATCAAATTCTGCAGGATCAACATTTAGAAGTATGGATATTTGATTTACAGGAATGATATCGCGTCTGGTATAATAACTAAAACCAATGAAATCTACTTTTGGAAATGTACCATATGTCATCGATAGATCTTCATCGTAGTTTCGGTCTAAATCACTATCCAGATTTCCCAGAATGATAGCATCCCAAATCCATTCATTCCATATAAACTGAATTTGACTGTAAGCTGAAAGACTTGCTTCATCAATACTTATAGGTCTAAATATCACATGATGCTTTGAAATGGATATCATAGAAGATCTATTATCACCATCTGCATCAGTCGTATCATACGTCTTTATAGCATCATACATGCGAATATGGGCTCGAACAATGTTAGGGAGTATTACTTTAGATGCACGAATACCTGATTTTAATCCATATGCTTTTGATTTGTATACCTCCTTCAAGTTTTCTTTGACAGAATGATGATATCCCAAAGGATAGGGTAAGTTTAACCCTCCTGGTTCATTTTTATAGCCAATGCCTGGCGGATAATCGCCAATAAGATAGCCATTTGCATACATGGCGAAGGGTTCATTGATTGTTATCCACCAATCTACTTTTGAACCAAATTCTTGCGCCATATCCTGTGTGAATTTTACAATACGTTCAACAATATATGGAAATTGGCTATCATCGTTCCAACCTGGTTTTTTCGGTTTGTAATCGTTTTCCGGATCAGGCGTGGGATCATGAATCCACAGCGGTAAACTGAAATGTTGCAAAGTGACAACAGGCTTGATTCCCCTTTGGATAAGAGCATCAAGTATTGCATGATAGTGTGAAATAACATCCTGATTATAATGGTCTGGTTGGGGTTCTATTTTACTCCATTCAAGACTCAAGCGAAAGGTATTGGTGCCAAGAACATTTTTTGCGAAACCAATATCAAGTTCATAGTTATTCCAATAATCAGGTCCGGTTAAGTTGGAATGGCCTTTATTTATTCGCTGCAATTCTTCCCATGCATACCAGTCGTTATTGATGTTATCGCTTTCTACCTGGTGCGAAGAGGTTCCGGTTCCCCACATGAAGTTATCTGGAAATTTGTAAATTATAGAAACTGGGGAGCTATCACCTTGATTTTTTATTTCAAATGTTGCTGAGTCAGTAATTGATCCCAATTCATAAATATCTGGTATACGCCAGTCAGAAGCCCTCCCAAAAGAAGTATCATTTAGAACATTAATAAAATCCTGAGTATCTGTTTGATTGCCTTCAGTACCTGGATAACCGCCATTTGTTTCCGGATTGCTATCATACCAGGAATATGTGTTATCTGCATCATGCGGGGCAGTATATGCTTTAATGCCATCTTTTGATGTTTTTACCTCCCATATCAGCCCTGTCACATTATCCCTGACCATTACCCAAGATGTTGCCGCATCAGGCAATTCATTACCATTTTCATCCAATTTGGTGTAGGATGCAGGGTTGATATTGTAATTGCCATCCTGACCATAAAAAGGTTCGCCCGGATTTGGGCAAGGGATTTCTTTTTCGTTGTCATAGCATTTGGTCTGGCCAGAATCTGGAATGGGCCAGGAATATGCTGTTGAAATAAATAAACATAGTATGATTAGTGATGAGAATAAATTTTTGGATAGACTTTTCATTGTTCCTCCATTGAATTGAATGGGCGGATGATTACACATTCATATTTTATCAAAAAAAAGGTAATATCGGGCGTATCCAATATCATTTATCAAAAAACGTTTTTATATTAGCACCAATAACCGAATTAATTTCCTTTCCCTTTTTTCGCTAACACCGACTAACTGTACAAACTCATACCATTTCTGAACGGCAGTTACAACCTCTGGTGTTAAGTTTTCCTATTTCCATTTTGTCGCTTAAACCATTGAAAAAGAATTCTTCAGCAGCACCAATATTTTTACCGATGCCATCTAAGTTTATATTTAATTTATAAAGTTTTGTATTCATTTCTTTATTAACTTTATCAATGTCCTTACTAACCTTATCAACTTCCTAAACCTTGAACTAGGATGGGGTCAAACCTTGAATTGTGAATAACAAAAAATCTGCATTGTTTATAACTCAAAAATTTATAATTCACAATTCAAGGTTTGACCCCATTTTCATTTCCACATTTCAGACCTGTTACATTATCCCTGACCATTACCCAGGATGTTGCATCATCTGCCAGATTATTGCCATTTTCATCAATTTTAATATAAGATTTTGGATTAATATTATAATTACCATCTTGACCATAAAATGGTTCTCCTGTTTTTGGGCAGGGGATTTCTTCTACAAGGTCATAACATTTGTTTTGGCCGGTGTCTGGAATTGGCCAGGAATAGACAAAATTGATTGAGAAGAAAAAAAACAAGAGTATTGATAAAATCATTGTTCGTATTGTTGTTGGATACATGATGCAAGCTCTCCTTATTATAAAATTTTATAATTCCTGTAGCCATTCATATTTGGGCATAATATTCATTTAATTTTTCCATTATTTTTTTACTTTCTTTTTTTATAATCAATTAAATCAAGTATTTTATTCAGTTCCAGGTATCAAATATTTCACAATTTTCATTGGAAATCCAAAACTGACAGGTCCTTTAGGTGTTTCAGAAGTCAATAACCTTTCCTTCACCAGTTG
>Ga0272440_1004202_pt1 | contig 10438 bp, 5 predicted proteins | sample SSMMMBAug17_FD_192440 | JGI IMG/M metagenome (GOLD analysis project Ga0272440, IMG submission 192440) | Marine sediment archaeal communities from Little Sippewissett salt marsh, Falmouth, MA, United States - SSM-MMB-Aug17 | ecosystem: Environmental > Aquatic > Marine > Wetlands > Sediment ... | reverse complement strand
CCTATCCAAAGTCATATGAAAAGCTATTCAAGTGTTTGATCAAATTCTGATACCCATAGTGACGTTTTTTGGTAATTGTTAAATCGCAAAAGTTAGTTTTATAAAAAAGGCTTATCAAATTTAGCTAAACCGTGGTATGGCGAATAACACAGCGCTCCACAGGACGTCAAAAGCAATGGCGTTTTTTACCAGTTGGCAATTTATAGGCAAAAGAACTTTGTCGTTTCAAAAGGTATTCCTTTTTCGCTTTTGCCGCCTGTGAGCTTAAGCGTTATACATTAAAATGGAATATTGACGATATACAGGAAATAAAAAATAAATGGCAAAAAAGAATCTTGTAAATTCAAAATCAATAGAGGAAACACTTTGGCAGTCTTGTGACAGGCTGCGGGGTTCAATTGAACCGTCAGAATACAAACATGTGGTTTTAGGACTTATATTTTTAAAGTTTGCAAGTGATAAATTTGAAAGACGTAGAAACGAACTTGTTGAAGAAGGCAAAGAGAAATATTTGGAAATGAAAGATTTCTATAATATGAAAAACGTGTTTTTCCTTGAAGAAATTTCTCGTTGGAATTTTATAAGTAAAAATGCGAAACAGAATGATATTTCCCTGAAAATTGACACAGCGCTTCATACAGTGGAAAAGGACAATCCCGCCTTAAAAGGCGCTTTGCCTGACAATTACTTTTCCCGCCTGGGATTAGACAAAACAAAACTTGCATCTTTGATTGACAAGATCAATGAAATTAACACCCTTGAAAAGGGCGAACAGGATATTATCGGGCGGGTATATGAATATTTTCTTAAGAAATTTGCAATTAAAGAGGGAAAAGGAAAGGGAGAATTTTATACACCTAAAACCATTGTAAACCTGATAGCAGAACTGATCGAACCATATAAAGGGATAATTTATGACCCCTGTTGCGGTGCGGGCGGTATGTTTGTGCAATCTATAAAGTTTATTGAAAGTCATAGTGGAAACAAACAGGAGGTTTCTATCTATGGACAGGAATACACCAAAACAACTTACAAACTGGCGAAGATGAACCTTGCCATTAGAGGAATATCTGCCAATCTTGGAGAAAATGACGCAGATACATTTAATAATGACCAGCATAAAGATTTAAAAGCTGATTTTATTATGGCAAATCCGCCTTTTAACCAAAAGGACTGGCGAGGCACAAATGAACTGCTGGATGATCCAAGGTGGAGAGGTTATGATGTCCCGCCAAAATCCAATGCCAATTATGGCTGGATTCTTAATATGGTTTCCAAACTTTCTGAAAACGGTGTTGCAGGGTTTGTTCTTGCCAATGGAGCTCTTTCCGGCGGTGGTGAAGAGTATAAAATTCGCAGAAAACTTATTGAAAATGACCTGGTTGAAGCAATTTTAATTATTCCAAGAGATACATTTTATACAACAGACATCAGCGTTACTGTATGGATACTCAATAAAAACAAAAAGAAAAGAGCCGCTGAAATTAATGATAAACAAAAAAAGTTCCGTGACCGTGAAAAAGAGATCCTGTTTATGGATTTAAGGCGTTGGGGAAGTGAATATGAGAAAAAATTTATTGAGTTAACCACTGATGATATTGAAAAAATTGCTTTAAACTACCACAACTGGCAGCAAACCGATTTTAAAACCACTTATAAGAATATTCCCGAATATTGTTACTCTGCCGGTTTTGATGAGATAAAAGAGAATGATTTCTCGCTTGTGCCGAGTAAATATATTGAATTTATAGATAAAGACAGCGGGATTGATTTTGACACTGAGATGAAGCGTATTCAAAAAGATTTCAAAAACCTGTTAAAAGAGGAAAAAGAGTCACAGGCCCAGTTGATTAACGCTTTTAAGGTGCTGGGTTATGAACTATAAAAGATTGGGTGATTATATACAGTTGGTGGATGAACGAAATAAGGATTTGGCGGTTACAAATCTTTTGGGGATTAATATTTTTAAAAACTTTATGCCTTCTGTAGCAAATGTGTCCGGAACGGATTTATCTAAATATAAAGTTATTAGAAAAGGACAGTTTGCTTATAGTGCAATGCAAGTTGGTAGAGATGAAACTATAAGACTTGCTTTGTATACTGATGATGAATCCGCAATAATCTCACCAGCATATTTAGTGATTGAAAGTATTGATGAAAATAAACTGATTCCTGAATATATGATGATGTGGTTTCATCGACCTGAATCTGACAGGTACGGTTGGTTCATAAGTGATAGTAGTGTCAGGGCAAGTTTAGAATGGGAACGATTTTGTGATATTAAAATCCAAATCCCACACATTGACGAACAAAAAAAATATGTGGCAATTTACAAAGGCTTGCTGAACAATCAAAAAATTTACGACGACAGCCTTGATGATTTGCAGTTGATTTGTGATAGTTATATGGACACTTTGAAAGATATTGAAAATCAAACACCGTTAGGGGAATTGGTTGAATTGGTGGATAAGAGAAATTCAGAAGATAAGGTTAAAACTTTACTTGGGATAAATGTGAATAAAGTATTTATGCCTTCCAAAGCTAATGTGACAAAAAACAATTTACCAAAATATAAAATTATTCAGAAAGGTCAGTTTGCTTATAGTGCTATGCAAGTCGGTAGAGATGAAACTGTAAGGGTTGTGCTTTATTCGTTCGATGATCCTGCAATTATTTCACCTGCATACAGTGTATTCCAAGTTAAAGATAATGATATTGTTTTCCCGGAATTTTTAATGCTTTGGTTTTATCGGTCTGAATTTAATCGTTACGGTTGGTTTATTAGTGATAGTAGTGTTCGAGCAACTTTAGAATGGGAACGATTTACAGATATTAAACTTCCAATCCCTAGCATGGAAAAGCAAAAAGCCATCGTGACAATTTACCACACTTTGGAAACCCGAAAAAGAATAAATCAGCAGTTAAAAGACAGCATAAAACCGCTCTGCCCTGTTTTAATGAAAGGGGTTGTAGAAAAAATGGTTAATAAAACTAAAAAGGAATATGCTGTATGACGTTAGAAAATAAATATAATAGAGGTTCGGAGTGGAGAAAATGGGATTTACATGTTCACACTCCATTTTCAATATATCAACAATTCGGTGAGGATAATGATGAAACTTGGGAAAAATACATTACAGACTTAGAAAATTTACCAGATGAATTTGCAGTTCTTGGAATAAACGACTACCTCTTTATTGATGGCTATGAAAAATTATTACTTGAGCAAAAGAATAATAATAAACTTACCAATATTAAACTGTTACCAGTTGTGGAGTTTAGGATTGATAAATTTGCAGGAATTCAATTTGAAAATCTAAAAAGAATAAATTTACATGTAATTTTTTCTGATAATGTCACTTCTGAAACAATTAAGAGTCAGTTTTTAAATACGCTTGAACAAAGCTATTTCTTAGAAAATGGAGAAAAATGGACAAGAGCAATTACCAAAGAAAGTGTTGCTGAATTAGGGTGTCAAATAAAAAAGAATATTCCTGAAACTGAACTGTCTAAATATGGTTCAGATTTATCAGAAGGATTTAATAATCTGAATGTAAATGAAGACCAAATTTTTGAATCCTTAAAAAAGGATTGCTTTAAAGATAAATATTTAATTGCCATTGGGAAAACAGAATGGGGAGAATTAAAATGGTCTGATTCATCTATTGCAACAAAAAAAACAATTATTAATCAAGCTGATATTGTTTTTACTGCTGCGGAATCGGATTCTGCATTTAATAATGCGAAATTAAAATTAAAAGAGCAGAAAGTAAATGATTTACTATTAGATTGTAGTGATGCACATTTCTTTTCAGATTCTACAAATAAAGATAGAATCGGAAATTGCTTAACCTGGATAAAGGCAGACCCAACCTTTGACGGTTTAAGGCAAATTCTAAATGAATCCGAATACCGTATTTATATTGGTGAAAAACCACCTATTTTCACCCGAGTTGCAAACAACCGCACAAAATATATTAATGAATTAAGAATTACCCCTACTGACGGATACAATGATAAATATGGGAAATGGTTTAAAAACATTTCAATTCCACTAAATCAAGAATTGGTTGCAATTATTGGGCATAAAGGTAGTGGTAAAAGTGCAATCGTAGATATAATATCGCTTTGCTCAAACTATTACAACAATGATGACTTTTCATTTTTAACAACTAAAAAGTTTCGTGAAAAAAGTGGCAGAATAGCACGCAATTTTGAGGCAACTCTTGTTTGGGAGAGTGGATACAAAGTTCCAAAAGGTTTGAATGATACCCCAGAATCGACTGATGAAAAAGGAGTAAAGTATTTACCACAGGGCCAGTTTGAAAGACTGACAAATGAGATAGCTACAGCTTCAGAATTTCAAAAAGAAATTGAGAAAGTTGTGTTTTCTCATATTGAAGAGTCGGAAAAGTATGGCAAGCATTCTTTCGCTGACTTAATTAAATTGAAAAAGAATATTTTGGAAACAGAGTTAGTCGGCTTATATGCAAAGATAGAAACTCTAAATTCGAAAATCATCAAATTAGAGTTAAAAAACACCACTATATACAAATCTGAAATAGAAAAAAGACTCAAGAAAAAAGAAGATGAACTGAAGTCATTAGTAGAGCCTTCAGTTATTTCTGACCCCAATGAAGACCCTAAAAAAAAGAGGCAAAGTGAAGCTGTCATAACAAGCATTGACAAGTTAAAAGAAATTATTGAAACGTTAGAGTTAGAAAAAGATAAAAAAGTAGAAGAAAAGAAAGATGTCCTTATTGCCATTAAAAATCTAAGGGACACAAAAAAGGAAATCGAATTAAAAATTATTGAAATAGAACAATTTATATCTGATAAAAAAGAAAAACTCTCGTCGTTTGAAATAGATTTTAGTAAACTTATTTCACTCAAAACAGATTTTACTGAATTAGACAAACACATTTCTGAACAAGAAAAGAAACTTGATGATATAAAAATAATACTTGGTGAACAAACCTCTGAAGCCGACAAAAAAGCTGTAAACAAACAAATTGAAGAAAATCGAAACAAGTTAAAAGAAGAACAGGCAAAACTGGATACAGAACAAAAGAAATACCAAGAGTATTTAAATGCCAAAAAACTATGGGAAAAAGAGAAAGAAAAAATTATTGGTAGTGATTCTACACCTGAAACAATAGCCTTTTACAAAAAAGAGGTTCAATATCTCAAAGAAGATATTGAACCTGAACTGACGGAGAATTGTGATGAGCGAATAAATATTACTCGTGAGATTTTCAATAAAAAGCAAAATGTTATTGCAATTTATAAAGATGTTAAAAGCCGTATAAGCGACATAATAAGCAAAAATGCAAAAAAATTAAAAGATTATAAAATTGATATTGCAGCTTCTTTGGTCATACATACAAATTTTAATACTCATTTTTTCTCATTTATAAATCAAAAGCAAAAAGGCACTTACTATTCAAAGGAGGGTGCGGAGAAAGAACTGTTAAAAATTGTCTCTGACATCAATTTTGATGATGAAGATTCGGTAATATCGTTTCTCAGCAATTTAACAGACTCACTTCACAACGATAAGCGTGAAAAACAAGAGAATGCGGAACGGCTTATAAGTGAACAGGTTCAAGATGTTTTAGCTTTATATAATTATCTATTTAAACTTGAATTTATTGATTTTAACTACCAACTGAAACAAGGTGACAAAGGAATTGAACAGCTTTCACCTGGTGAACGAGGAGCACTATTGTTGGTTTTTTATCTCCTTCTTGATAAAAATGATATACCACTAATAATTGACCAGCCCGAAGACAATCTTGATAATCATAGTGTTGCAAAAATTTTAGTTCCATTTATTCGTGCAGCAAAAGCAAAACGACAAATTATCATGGTTACACATAATCCCAATTTGGCTGTCGTTGCCGATGCTGAACAGATTATTTATGTAAATTTAAATAAAGATGATAATTATACTTTTTCTACCGTTACGGGGAGTATTGAAAATAAAGATGTTAATCGAAAAATTGTAGAAGTGCTTGAAGGAGCTATGCCTGCTTTTAGCAAAAGGAAAGATAAATATTATGAAAAATAACCAACTCATAATTTATCAATCCGAAGATGGCAGCATAAAATTAGATGTTCGTCTTGAAGATGAAACTGTCTGGGTAAGTCAGTCTCAAATGCAGCAGCTTTTTCAAAAATCAAAAGCCACTATAAGCGAACATATCAAAAATGTGTTTGATGAAGGTGAGTTGGATGAAAAAGTGGTTGTTCGGAATTTCCGAACAACCACTCAACATGGCGCAATTAAAGGAAAAACACAAAGCAAAAATGTTAAACACTATAATCTGGATGTAATTATTTCAGTTGGTTATCGTGTGAAATCGCAACAGGGTACACAGTTTCGAATTTGGGCTACACAACGGCTGAAAGAGTATATTATTAAAGGCTTTACCTTAAATGATGATCGATTTAAATCAGGCAGTTCAATGAATTATTTTAATGAGCTGCAAGAGCGAATCAGGGAAATCCGCCTTTCTGAACGGTTTTTCTATCAGAAAATAAAAGATATTTATGCTACCAGCATTGATTATGATGCCGGTGATGAAAAAACGATCATGTTTTTTAAGAGAATACAAAACAAACTGCTGTGGGCTATAAGCCGACAAACAGCAGCTGAACTGGTTTACAGACGAGTTGACGCATCACTTCCATTGATGGGCATGCTCTCTTATGACAAAAAAAGTTCTATGCCTGTCAAAAAATCAGATGTCAGCATTGCCAAGAATTATCTTGATGAAGATGAAATGAAACTACTGGGTTTGCTGGTGGAACAATATCTGGCATTTGCCGAAACAATGGCTCAACAGCAAACGCCAATGTATATGAAAGACTGGGTTGAGCGTTTAGATATTATTTTGCAGATGAATGGCAGGGAACTGCTTACTCATGCCGGAGAAATCAGTCATAAAATGGCGCTTGAAAAATCAGGTGCGGAATACCAGAAATACAGAAAAGAGATAAAGAGTATTCAGAGAGAGCATAGCCTGAAAGAGATTGAAGCGGATATAAAAAAGCTGGAAGAGTCTAAAAAATGAAATTTACAGAGGAAAAATTAGAGCAGACATTTATAGAACTTCTGGGAAATGAGGGTTATCCACATCGTTCAGGTAATAATATTGTCCGATCAGATGATGAAGTGCTAATTGAAGATGATTTAAAAAGCTTCCTGCTTTCGCAATACCAAAAAGACGAGCTTACCGAACAGGAAGCAGGATCAATAGTCCTCAGACTTAAAACTCTTTCTTCTTCTGATTTATATGAAAGCAACAAAACAATTATGCGCTGGATGGCTGACGGTTTTATTCTCAAAAGAGAAAACAGACAGCAAAAAGATATCCATATAGAACTGATTGATTATCAAGGGGTTCCTCCACAGCAGAAAAGTAAAATTTTAGATAATATTGTAGCAGAATCACAAGCAGAATATGGTACGGACAACAATATTTACAGATTTGTGAATCAGCTTGAAATTGTTGGCACAGAAAAACGGATCCCTGATGGTATTATTTATATAAACGGCTTGCCTGTAATAGTTTTTGAATTTAAATCCGCCATAAGGGAAGAGGCTACAATATACGATGCTTATGTACAATTAACCACAAGGTACAAACGGGATATTCCGGAACTGTTCAAATACAATGTGTTTTGTATAATCAGCGACGGAGTGAATAACAAGGCCGGTTCTTTTTTTGCTCCTTATGAATTTTATTATGCCTGGCGGAGAATTGCCGGTCTGGCAAAAGAGGTTGATGGTATTGACAGCATGTTTACACTTATACAGGGCATGCTATACAAAAACAGACTAAAAGATATTATCCGAAATTTCATTTACCTGCCTGACAGTTCAAAAAAAGATGAAAAAATAGTTTGCCGCTATCCACAATATTATGCTGCCCGCAGTTTGTATGAAAATATTAAAAAAGCTCAAAAACCTGAAGGTGACGGAAAAGGCGGTACATACTTTGGAGCTACAGGCAGCGGTAAAAGTTTCGCAATGCTGTATCTTACGCGGCTTTTAATGAAAAGTGAACATTTTGAAAACCCGACTATTGTACTTATTACAGATCGTACGGATTTGGACGACCAACTTTCAGAACAATTCACCAATGCCAAAAAATTTATTGGTGACGATAGTGTAAAAAGCGTGGAAAACAGGGCACAATTAAGAGAATTACTTCAGGGTCGAAAAAGTGGCGGGGTTTTTTTAACCACAATACACAAGTTCACAGAAGATACTGAACTGCTTACCCATAGAACAAATGTGATTTGCATTTCAGACGAGGCACACAGAAGTCAAACCAATTTGGATCAGCAAATAAAGGTAACCGCAAAAGGTGTTAAAAAGACATTCGGCTTTGCAAAATATCTGCACGACTCCCTGCCGAATGCCACTTTTGTAGGTTTTACAGGAACCCCGATAGATGCCACATTGGATGTGTTCGGTAGAGTGATAGATGCCTATACAATGACTGAATCTGTAAAAGATGAAATTACAGTCAGGATTGTATATGAAGGCAGAGCAGCAAAAATTATTTTGCATAATAGTGAATTGGAAAAGATTGAACAGTACTATGCGGAAGCTGCCGAAGAGGGAGCAAATGAATATCAGATAGATAAAAGTAAAAAAGCAACAGCAAATATGAATGCTATTATTGGCGACCCTGACCGATTGAAAGCTTTAGCGGAAGATTTTGTAAAGCACTATGAAAACAGAATTTCAGAAGGTGCGACAGTCAAAGAGAAAGCAATGTTTGTATGTAACAGCCGTGAAATTGGCTATACACTGTATAAAAACATCATAGAACTACGCCCGGAATGGGTAAATGCAAAAATTGCAGAAGAAGAAGCTGTTTTAACAGATAAGGAAAAAAGGGAAATCAAACCGCTGGAGCGTATCAAAATGATAATGACCAGAGGAAAGGATGACCCTAAAGAGATGTATGAATTATTAGGCACAAAAGAGCATAGAAAAGAGTTGGACAGGCAATTTAAAAATGAAAAATCCAACTTTAAAATTGCGATTGTGGTTGATATGTGGGTAACAGGCTTTGATGTGCCATTTTTGGATTCAATCTACATTGACAAGCCAATAAAACAGCACAATTTGATTCAGACAATTTCCAGAGTAAACCGAAAATTTAAAGACAAAAACAAGGGCTTGGTGGTTGATTATATCGGCATTAAAAAACAGATGAATCTTGCTTTGGCTAAATACAACAAGGGGGAACAGGAAAATTTTGAGGACATTCAAGAGTCTTTGGTTGTGGTTAGAAACCATTTAGACCTTCTGGCTAAGATTTTTAATAAATTTGACTCTTCAAAATATTATAACGGTTCTGCATTGGAGCAGTTGAACACTTTAAATATGGCTGTGGAATATGTGCAAAGTACTAAAGAACTAGAAACTCGGTTTATGGATATAGTCAAACGACTGAAAGCCGCTTATGACATCTGTGCCGGCAGTGAGCAGTTAACACAAGGAGAAAGAGATTACACCCATTTTTATCTCGCTGTCAGATCAATAGTTTTTAAACTCACCAAAGGTAATGCCCCGGACACCGCACAAATGAATGCCAAAGTGCGGGAAATGATAAAAGATGCTTTGGAAAGTGATGGCGTAGAGGAGATATTTAAAATTGGAGATGAAGCAAAAACAGAGCAGGATATTTTTGATGAAGATTATCTGGCAAAGATTGACAGAATAAAACTTCCAAATACTAAAATCAAACTACTTCAACAACTTTTAGCTAAAGCCATTGGGGAAATGAGGAAAGTCAATAAAGTAAAGGGAATTGATTTTTCCAAAAAAATGAATTCCCTTGTCGAACGTTACAATGAAAGAAACGAAGATGACGTTTTACGTAGTGAAGTGTATGAAGAAATGGCGGAACATTTGACTGACTTGATTTGGGAAGTCCAAAAAGAATTTTCAGCCGGAGATGAATTAGGAATCAATTTTGAAGAAAAAGCATTTTATGACATCCTCAAAGATTTGTGTGTTAAATATGATTTTAGTTATCCGGAAGACAAACTGATTGAATTATCTAAAGCTGTAAAAGAGTTGGTAGATGAAAAAGCCAGATTTCCGGATTGGAGTAAACGGGATGATATAAAATCCGCATTAAAAGTTGGTTTAATTTTATTGCTGGATGAACACGGATATCCACCGGTAGAAAGAGATGAGGTTTATAAAGATATATTTGAACAAGCAGAAAATTTTAAAAAGAATCGAAAAAATGTATAACAAAAAAATCCAGCGGACGCAAAAAGCCGCGCCGCTGATTTATGCGTTATTCGCCAATACATCATTCTATCTCATTGGCAAATGAGTCAGTCATAAGTATTCGTAAAGTGTAACAAAAAGTAAATTAGGAATTGAAAATTAATCAAAGAGGGC
>Ga0272440_1004201_pt1 | contig 10438 bp, 8 predicted proteins | sample SSMMMBAug17_FD_192440 | JGI IMG/M metagenome (GOLD analysis project Ga0272440, IMG submission 192440) | Marine sediment archaeal communities from Little Sippewissett salt marsh, Falmouth, MA, United States - SSM-MMB-Aug17 | ecosystem: Environmental > Aquatic > Marine > Wetlands > Sediment ... | reverse complement strand
CCGGCACGTTTACAATCCCCTTGATGAAAAAAGTGGGCTATCCGGCCAAAAAGGCAGCAGCGATCGAAGTTGCTGCCAGCACAGACGGTCAACTGGCACCACCCATTATGGGGGCTGCTGCGTTCATCATAGCGGAATATGTCAATGTGCCTTATATTGAGGTGATTAAAGCAGCAGCCATTCCAGCATTTGCATCATATGCTGCCTTGTTTTATATTTCTCATATTGAAGCATCCAAACTGGGTTTAGAAGGCATTCCCAGACAAGAACTGCCCCCATTTTTTCTGACATTGTTGAAGGGGATTCATTATTTACTGCCGCTGGTCTTTCTCTTGGTGGAACTGGTCATTTTTCGACATTCTCCAGAAATGGCTGCATTCAAATCTATCTGTATTATGGCGGTCATTATGATTTTTCAGCATCCTGTCAAAGCCATGATGAATAGAACTGAATTGTGGCCTTCATTTAAACAGGGCGGGATTGATTTGTTCAATGCCCTTGCAGCAGGGGCAAGAAATATGATTGCTGTGGCAATGGCAACCGCTGCTGCAGGCATTATTGTCGGTGTTGTTGCTTTGGGACTGGGAGGATTGATAACACAAATCATTGACAGCATTTCTATGGGAAATATCTTTTTGATGCTGATGATCACTGCAATTGCCAGCTTGATTATTGGTATGGGGTTACCCACCACAGCAACATATATTGTGATGGCATCATTGACAGCCCCGGCAATTGTGACCATTGCACAATTTCAGGATTTTGCGGTGCCATTAATGGCAGCACATTTGTTTTGTTTCTATTTTGGCATTCTGGCAGACGACACTCCTCCGGTCGGGCTGGCAGCATATGCGGCATCAGCTATTGCGCGATCAAAGCCGATTCCCACAGGTATTCAGGGCTTTATGTATGACATTCGGACAGCAATTTTGCCATTTATGTTTATATTTAATACAGACTTGATTCTTTATAATGTCAATAACTGGCCTCAGGGCTTGCTTATCTTTATTATGGCCTGTATGGGAAATTTTGCATTTGCTTCAGCAACCCAGGGATGGCTTGTTGCACGCAACCGGTTCTATGATATTCCCATATTGTTGTCTGCAACATTGACTTTAATGCGACCGGATTTGATTTCCAAATGGATTGGAATACAGTATGATCAAAGATATTGGACATATATTTTGGGATTGGGACTATTTGGCGCTGTATACATCCTGCAAAAAATGCGGAAAAGAGGTAATGACTCACACGAAAACTGAATATCCAGTTACGAACAGAATTATTATCATTCGTATGAATGAATGATCTTGCCGAAATCGAACAAAACATGTTAATGAAGCGCTTGGATGTAACAGACTATTTTGATCCGGAAGAAATCGTTGCAAACATTCCACCAAAAATATAGACTGGCAGGACTTGCACCCAAAGATAGGCTTGCGGGCTTTCATCAAAAGATCTGAAACAGCTCAAATCAATTGCGATCAAAAAATAATCATAAGGAAAGCTCTGAAAATAAGTTCCCCATTTGAAAAAATGATCATCGGGGTTTTTGTTCTGTAGAGACGTAGCATGCTACGTCTCTACGTGCCAAACGATTATACGTTCGAGATAAATGGGGAACTTAATTTTCGAGTATTCCTAATCTTAAATGAAGTCCTCATTAAAAAAAGGAGAACAGTTACCATGTTTGGAATGGGTATGCCTGAAGTGATTCTAATTCTTGCAGTAGGATTGATTGTCATCGGCCCTAAAAAATTACCGGAATTAGCCAAATCACTGGGAAAAGGAATTGTTGAATTCAAACGTGCCACCCAGGAATTTCGAGACACGATTGATGTCAAAGACGAAGTAAGTGATTTTCGCGATACTGTGGATACAATAAAAACAGATATCAAAGAACAATTGACTGATAAACCAAAACAATCAAAAGAACATCAAGAAAAAGATACTGACAAATCTGATTCAAATGTATCCACGAAACCAATAAATGTCAGTGAAACACAAGAAGTCAATAGTCATGGTAAATGAAGATAAAATGCCATTTACAGCGCATCTGGAAGAGCTGCGATGGCGCCTGATCGTTTCTTTTTTTGCAATCGGTATTGGTTTCTTGCTTTCCTATGGGTTCAAGGAAACCATTTTTGAAATCCTTATGCGTCCCCTGATATCAGTTATGGGCAATGACGATAAGATGATTTTCACCAATCTGCCAGAGGCCTTTTTCACCTATTTGAAGGTGTCTTTATTGTCGGGAATTATGTTGGCATCACCGGTAATTTTGTTTCAAATCTGGATGTTTATTGCGCCCGGATTGTATTCTAAAGAGCGAAAACTCATATTGCCATTTGTGTTTTTATCCACATTTTTCTTTGTCGGCGGTGCCTTATTTGGTTATTTTGTGGTTTTTCCTTATGGATTTCAATTTTTTTTGAGTTTTGCATCAGACAATATTCAAGCCTTTCCATCCATGAAAGAATATTTGAGTTTTTCATCAAAATTACTTCTGGCCTTTGGTATTGTTTTTGAATTACCATTGTTCATTACCTTAATGGCACGTTTGGGGATGGTTACCCCAGCTTTTCTAAGACAAAATCGCAAATATGCCATCCTGTTATTTTTCGTCGGTTCCGCCATTATCACGCCACCCGATGTCGTGACACAAATTATGATGGCATTTCCACTCATGTTACTCTATGAGCTGAGTATTTTCGGGGCAAAAATTTTTCAACGAAAGCCATTGGAACCAACTGATGAAAATGATGTGCCACTTAAACAAGAAGGAGGAAAAGAATGAGTCTTTCTAGAATTTTGATTCCAGCATTGGTATTGTGCAGTTTAGCCACAATTCTCTATGCTGGAACAACCTTTCCACTTATTGTACCCATGAATGAATCTTCATATACACATAAAAAGAAGATCGTTCAATTTAATCATAAAAAACATGTAAGCGCTTATCAGTTGAAATGTGGTGAATGTCATCATGACAAGTCAGGTAAACCAGTTGTTTTGAAACATGGTGATAATGTGGATCGTTGTGTTAAATGTCATTCAAAGCCTGGAGAAATAAAAGGAAAAAAGGCCAGGGGAATGAGTAAGAAAGAAAAGCGAATGTACCATGCAAATGCCCTTCATGATAAATGTCGTGGATGTCATAAGGCATTAAAGAAAAGCAAACAATCTAAAAATGCACCCACATCATGTAACAAATGTCACAAAAAATAATGTTTTTTGTAGAGACCTTACGATAGGAAAGGTCTCTATTAAAAAAAATATAACATTTTTTTTTGCATTTTTCATTAACCAGGAATGAATCAACAAACTTCTTTGAATTAACAGATACGCGGCATTTGATCCCCAACCTGCATATGCATCAGGCGTTTCCCACCTATGGACGTTTTCACATAAACAACTGGATTATTATCAGATATAACCGATCCAATTACTGAAGCCTGTGTTGCCAATGGATGTCTATGCATCACAGAAAGAACTTGATCCACAGATGATGCCGGCACAAAAGCAATTAACTTTCCCTCATTGGCGATACTGAAAGGATCAAAGCCAAACAGCTCACAACATGCAGAAATCTCTGGTTTAATGGGTACAGCATCTTCCTGGATTTCAATCTCAACGCCTGACTGATGTGCGATTTCATTCAATACAGATGTTATCCCGCCACGTGTTGGATCTCGCAAAACATGAATATCTTTACAGACTGTAATCATTTGTAACACCAACTCATTTAATGGGGCTGTGTCAGATTGAATATCCCCTTCGATCATCAGGTTATCACGCTGCGTCAAAATGGTGATGCCATGATCGGCGATTGTTCCACTGATAATAATTTTATCGCCTGTCTGGGCACGATTTGCGGAAATATGGCAATCGGACGTAATAATACCCATTCCAGATGTATTGATTGCAATCCCATCCAGTTTTCCTGATGGCATCACTTTGGTGTCGCCAGTGACGATCTGAACGTTTGCTTTTTGTGCAGCTTTTTTCATGCTTTGAAGGATTCGATGGAGGGAATCTATTGGAAATCCTTCTTCAATGATCATTCCAATGCTCAGATAAAGCGGATTAGCACCACTCATTGCAATATCGTTAACTGTTCCATTGATAGCAAGATCTCCAATATCACCACCTGGAAAAAATATTGGAGAAACCACAAAGGTATCTGTTGAAAAAGCAATGCGTTTATTGCCAATGCTTAACTGTGCACTGTCATCCATTTGGCGAAGCCAGGGATTGTCAAAGGTGGGCAAAAACAGTTTTGTAATCAATTGATGACTGGCCGAACCACCGCTGCCATGATCCAATTGGATTTTTTGGATATTTAATTCTGCCATGTTTCTTTCACTTTCCGCTATGATTTTTGGGTTTTCATGGGGTGATTAAACAGGCCGGTTCTGGCCATATCCTTTGCTGTCACATCTTCCTGGGTGACAATGGCTTCTTTCAGGTCAATTTTGTTTGACAGCAATGTGTGTAAATTCAGCTCGAAGGAGCGTACTTCTGGATGATGTACCACTGGAATATAAACATTGACATCTTTTTTTTGACCGATTCTGTAAACCCGGTCTGTTGCCTGGTCTTCCTTTGCCGGATTCCAATGACGTTCCAGATGAATCACATTGTTTGCCGCAGTAACTGTCAGACCGACACCGGCTGCAACCGGTGACATAACAAGAACCTGAAAACCATCCATTTGTTGAAATGATTCAATAATGCGGACGCGCGTTCGTGCAGATGCATTTTTCGCAACAGCTTTGGTGTCCCCATTGATAATATCCACTTGAATATCAAAAATAAGCTGTAGGCAAAGCGTAATAAACTGTTGAAGCCGCTTATTTAAGATAAAAATAATTGCTTTTTCATCACGTGCCTGAATTTGGATTAACAGGTCCAGAAGACATGCCAGTTTTGCGGATTGCATCATGACAGATTTGGCGGCTTTCGGTGTCTCTGGAATTTCTGGTGTGCCCCCATCAATGAGGTCCGGATGTAAACAAACATCTTTTAATTGCATGAGTCCGCGCAATATTCGCGCACTGGCATTAGACCGATCTTCATTGTTCACAGTGTCATTGACAATGGTTTCATAGGTTTCCAGTTGATGTCCTTCCATCATGCAGACAAGATTAGGATCAAAAACTTCAATGCGATCCTCGGACACCTGTGCACCCACAAATATTGTTTTTTGTGGCAGTCCACTGATTTTTTCGGCCTTTGTGCGTCGGAGCATCAGTCCACCCACTGTCTGTCGCAACTCTGTACCGATTTCATTCCGAATGTCTGATAGATCCTCAGCATTGGCCCGAAGCATGGGCAATACAAATCTTTTTAAAAAGCCCTGGTATGCACCCAGAAGGCCCGGTCTTGCAGTATCAAACAGGCACCAAAAATCTCCCAGATGATTTTCTACCGGTGTTCCTGTAACCAGTAACTTAAATCGGGCTTTTAACCCCTTGGCTGTTCGGGTTTGCAGTGCATTGGGATTTTTGATGTTCTGCGCTTCATCAAAAATGACCAGAGACCAGTCAATCCGACATAATGAAAACTGGTAATCTCTGAGGGTCTGATAGGTCGTCAGTACCATGCGACGTTCCATGTCCAGACGTTCGGCACCAAAGCCTGTACCGATTTTGAGCGCATATTGGATATTGGTGTCACAAATACTGTCATCCGCTTCAGTATCATGGGAAAAACCTTGACGTGTCTCTGCTCCGGAACCCTGAATCCTGTATTTTTGAAGATCTGCACTGGATTGAAGGATAACAATATCACGAAAAGGACTGGTATGAAATGTTTCACTGACTTCATTTTTCCAGTTTTCCAGTAAGCTCAGAGGTGCGACAACCAGGACAGGGCGTTTGATTTCACCCCTTATTTCTGTTAATCGATAATATTCTGCGGTGGCAATCAATGACATGAATGTTTTTCCCAGTCCCATATCATCAGCTAATAATGCGCCCAATCGATCCTGAAGTTCTTTGGGGATATGGATACTTTCACTGGACAGACCCAGTATCCATCGAATACCATCAAGCTGATGGGGATAGGGTTGTCGTTTATAATGGGAAAAATCCAGGGGGTCGCTGTATAGACATGATTCCGGCTGAGGGGGAATTTTTTCATTGGCAAATTCGCAGAATTCATCATTTTGCGTGATATCAATGACTTTTAATAAAGCATCTGATTCCTGGGGTGATTCTGTAAGAGTGGTGGCCAATTCATTCAGTTTGTCTTCAATAATTTGAATTTGATCCAATGGAATACTGAATTGATTAAAATCAAAACTGTTTGCACCTGCTTGAATGGAATCGGTCATGTGATGGCGAAACTGTTCCAGTTCACTTTGATCAGTAATAATTTTTGTCAGGTCAGGGAAATCGTCAGATTCTGCGTCAGGCGTGTCACTATCGCGATTAAACCATTTAATATCAGACAAATCTGTATCGCCAAAATAAGCATGTTTGAATCGTGTTGCCCCTTTGACACGAAACGAAAAACCAACATCCAGATCTATGCGTGAGGCATCAATATAAGCGCCGGGTGTTTCCATGAACTGTCTGACATGTTTTTTGGGAATATTTCTTTTGTGAATGATTTCATGAACACAGGCAAGTTTGTCTTCATCTAAAAGGACAATACGATCATTGATTCGCATACTTTGAACCTGATGATTGGGGTCCAGTTGTCCGAGGCGGTTGGCAATTTCATCAGCAGATGCCAGATTGCCAAATGATGGCGTTAACAATGCGGAACCATCATCCTGTTCATCAACAGTCACACCGATTCTTTCAGGCTGAACAATCTTTAGCGCACTAAAATGGGACAGGTCAATATTCAATCCCTTTTCTTTTGCCTGTTGTAATTGATATATTAACTCAAGGTGATGATATTCCGAGCGTTCATTTTCCTGAAGCGCATCGTGTGTCGCGACTGCCTGAAAAGCATGCCACTGAATGGCATCAGGCAAAAATCTTTCCTCTTCACTTATTGACAGTAATGGGCCGTTTAAATCGAAATATCGAATGATTTCACCATCTGGTGCTTCAAGAAAAAGTGAGACCTTAAATCGTTCGCTTTGGGTGTGGCCATCAACTTTGATTTGCAGCCCCCCAGGCCAGGGTTCAGGTAAATCTAACAAATACCGGGTATGTTTATCCAGCGATACTGCCGATGATGCGGGAAGAAAAAAGCCATTTTCTATTTGCGTGGCCATGCCTTCTTCAACAAGCATTTGAAGGGCAACATATTGATGCATTAGATGCGCATTGACCTGCTGTTTCGTAATGGCCTGCCAGGCTTTTGGAGAGACAGTCAATGTTATACCATCTATTGCAAATCCATGTTTGAAAACGTCTTTTGTTTTTTGCTTTTTGATTTGTTTTAGTTTGTCAAATAATCCCAAGAGCTACACACTTTCCAATATCATGGTTACCGGACCATGATTGATCAGGGAAACATCCATCATTGCGCCAAACACACCGGTTTGTGTTTCAATATCAAATTTTTTCACACAATCCACAAAATATGCATAGAGTTCTTTGGCCATATCAGGTGGTGCGGCATTAATAAATGAAGGGCGCCTGCCTTTTCGACAATCTCCAAGTAATGTAAATTGTGAAACAATCAGCATTTGCCCATTAATATCCATCAGTGATCGATTCATCTTACCGGCATCATCCTCAAATATGCGCAGATGAACAATTTTATCTGCCAGATATGCTGCATTTTTTTTCTGATCGTTTTGCCCGACGCCCAAAAGAACCATCAATCCCTGATCAATGCGGCCGGTAGACTCACCGGCCACAGTGACTTCACTTTGTTTGACCCGCTGAACCACAGCAATCATCGCTTAATCCTCCGAAGACAACTGATTGGCTTCAAAACGACACACCCTGTCACCGGTTGCCCAGCAATCGACTTCATTGACATCAAAAGGATTGCCAGTGTATTCTTCAAGAATGCCGGCAATAAAGCCTTCATCATAATCACAAATTGTCTCATTGATCATTGGAATACCAGAGCAGTCCAGATCTTCTTCAACAGTCAGAACAAAGGAATTGTTTTCCAGATCAACCTTTTCAACGCGTAGGATTCCAACGCCAAATTCTTTCAATGCGTCCTGAAGATCAGACACAAAATCATTTAATTCCTTACTGACATCCAAAATATTTGCGCAAAAACTCATTCCTGCACTTTTGCCTGAATCGTATAAAATCTGTGAGGCAGTTTGCGGATCATAACGCTTAATCAAAACGTCGCGCATGGTGTATTGCATCAGGCGATACACCGCCACATGTGTTGTTGCCCCCAGATTGGGGCGTCCGGCTTTAATGTCTCCCAAATCTGACCATGAAAACATTAACTCACTTCTTGGTTCTTTAAACATAATACATCCTTTTATTTTTCGAGCTTAATGACATGAAACCCATTTCGACGTTTCATAAAGAATTTCAATTCATTACCCTTCTCAACAGAATCAACAATCTTATGATAGTCCTTTTTGGAATCAACAGACTGCCGATTGATTTCAACAATAATATCTCCTGGTTGAATACCGGCTTCAGCCGCCTTACTTTTATTATCAACGTCAACGACAATAACGCCTTTTTCGTTTGGTTTTAATTGAAAACGTGATGCCAGATGCTCATTTAAATCTTCAACTCTTATTCCCAATGAGTTATCGCGATGAGATGTGCTTGGAGAGAGATCTCCCAAACGCGAATCATCACGCCTTGCAATCACTATATTCAGACTTTTTTTTCGACCATTGCGAAGGACATCCACAGTAATTTCTGTTCCGACAGATGTTTCAGCGATAATTCTAGATAGCTGGCGGGTATCTGAAATTTTCTTACCATTAACCGCAATAATAATATCCTGTGATTTTATCCCCGCTTTGTCAGCCGGATCACCATCATAAACCTGGCTGACAAGAACTCCTTCCTGGCTATCCAGGCCATAATAATCAACCATTTCTTTGCTCAGATTTTGAATGCCCACACCCAGCCAGCCGCGTGTAACTTCACCTTCATTTCTTAATTGATCAATAATGCCATGTGCCAAAGTGGTGGGAATGGCAAATCCAATGCCCTGTCCACCGGCAATAATAGCGGTGTTAATGCCAATTACTTCACCTTTTAGATTGAGCAGCGGTCCCCCACTGTTGCCTTGATTAATGGATGCATCTGTCTGAATAAAATCATCATAAGGGCCTGATCCAATGGTTCGCCCCTTTGCGCTAACAATTCCGGCAGTGACAGTTTGTTCCAAACCAAAGGGACTGCCTATTGCAACCACCCAGTCACCAACCAGCATATCTTCGGATTTCCCCCAGGGAATGGGTTTGAGATCCCTTGATTTTGGAATCTTGATCAGTGCAAGGTCAGTCTTAGGGTCTCGTCCCACAACAGTGGCATCAAATTCATCCCCATTGGCCAGCTTGACCTTTATGTCATCAGCATCCTCAATTACGTGATTATTGGTCACAATATAGCCTTCTTTATCAATAATAAATCCGGAACCTAGACTGCGTTGTTTGTAATCGCGCCCAGAACCTTCATCTTCACCTTCACCAAAAAAACGATCAAAAAAATTATCTAAATGGTCATTTCCAAAGGGTTGCTGATGATCTCCTTTGGGTCCAAAAAAATACCGAAATACGCGCCCTCCCCCTTTAATGGTCTTTTCTGTTCGGATATTAACAACGCCCTGACGTGCAACTTTGGCAATTTTACTAAAATTGGCAGGAACCATCTGCATGTTTTCATAAGCTCGCGCCTGAACCATTTGAGAATCGCCGCATCCATAAATAAAAAGTACAATACCTAACACACTAATCAATAAGTGTTGATTCATTTTTTTAAACATTTTATATCCCTCCATTCTAAATAATGAGGCCTTGATCATTGTGTCGGGCAATTTTTTGGATCTGGTCTCTGAACATCTGGCATCCAAGTCTTTAAATATGGAAAAGATTCCCACATCTTAAAGATTTGTACGTCAGGATGTTCAAAGGAAATGGCCGAAATTGATCAATGCCAAAATTAATTAATGTATTAATATTAATAATGTTCATTTTGTCTGATGTCAACACCTGAATATGTGTGAATTGTTTTGGCAAATAATCCCGCCTTGCATTGTGGAAAAAAAGTACTTAGGAATTATCTGAAAATAAGTTCCCCTTTTTAAAAAATGTTCATCGGGGTTTTTGTACTGTAGAGACGTAGCATGCTACGTCTCTACGTGCCGAACTCTTATACGTTCAAGATAAATGGGGAACTTATTTTTCGAGTATTCCTTAGGAAATCTCTGAAAATAAGTTCCTCATTTATTAATTGTTCATTTTGTTTTTGAACCAGGATTACACTGAAGAAGATGAATAAGATGAAATAAAACACTTTTAATTCATCTTATTCATCTT
>Ga0272440_1004200_pt1 | contig 10439 bp, 6 predicted proteins | sample SSMMMBAug17_FD_192440 | JGI IMG/M metagenome (GOLD analysis project Ga0272440, IMG submission 192440) | Marine sediment archaeal communities from Little Sippewissett salt marsh, Falmouth, MA, United States - SSM-MMB-Aug17 | ecosystem: Environmental > Aquatic > Marine > Wetlands > Sediment ... | reverse complement strand
ATATGAAACACTTCTTATCTTATTTGCAGGGGGACTTATAAGTGGTTAACTATATGAATTTAAAATTTTTAATGTAATATTATAATTTTAATTATAGTTTTTATTGTTTCAAGTGGACGCAGTGGACAAAGTGGACGCAGTGGACAAAGTGGACGCAGTGGACAAAGTGGACGCAGTGGACAAAGTGGACAAAGTGGACAAAGTGGAAGCGGTGGACAAAGTGGATAAAAAAAATTTTACTTTGTCCACTGCGTCCACTGCGTCCACTGAGTCCACTTTGTCCACTGCGTCCACTCTCAAAAAACAGCATTAAGATTAGCTGAAACAGATAGTCCATTTGAATATAAAAATACTATATTAAGTTTCTAAAATATTTATGTTTTAAAATTACGAGGTAATTTATATGACAGAAGATAACAATTCGCCTGTAATATCAATCGAAAAAGAAATGAAAAAATCATATCTTGATTATGCTATGAGTGTTATTATTGGGCGAGCCTTGCCAGATGTTAGAGACGGCCTTAAACCAGTTCATCGCAGAATACTTTATTCAATGTATGAGCTAAAAAATGACTGGAACAAGCCATATAAAAAATCAGCACGTATTGTTGGTGAAACTATGGGGCGTTATCATCCTCATGGTGATAGTGCAATATACGATGCTATAGTAAGAATGGCACAAAGCTTTTCTCTAAGATATCCTTTAATAAATGGGCAAGGTAATTTTGGATCAATTGATGGCGACCCTCCTGCTGCAATGCGTTATACTGAAATCAGAATGATGAAGCTTTCTCACGAAATGATGAAAAATATTGATAAGGATACTGTTAATTTTGTTCCTAATTATGATGAGTCAACAATTGAACCATCTGTATTGCCAGCAACTTTTCCTAATCTTTTAGTAAATGGATCTTCAGGAATTGCTGTTGGAATGGCAACAAATATTCCTCCTCATAATCTAAGTGAGGTTATAGACGCTTTATGTGCGCTAATTGATGACCCAATGCTCTCAATTCAGGATTTAATGAACTATATTCCAGGTCCTGATTTTCCTACTGGTGGAATTGTCTATGGAGTTGATGGTATTAATGATGCTTATAATACTGGACGTGGAATTATTCGTGTCAGGGCAAAGGTCGAAATTGAAAAAGAAAAAAAATCTGGTATGGAAACAATTGTTGTAAGTGAAATTCCATATCAGGTTAATAAAGCAAAACTTATTGAAAAAATATCTTTATTAATTAAAGAAAAACAAATCGAAGGGATTAAATACGCAAGAGATGAATCAGATAGAAGGGGAATGAGAATTGCCATTGCCCTTAAAAAAGATCAGTTTGCTGATGTTATTCTAAATCAGCTGTATAAACAAACTCAACTTGAAAATACTTTTGGAATAATAATTCTTGCAATTGTAAATAATAGACCCGAACTTCTTACTCTTAAAGATGCTTTATGGTATTTTATTACTCATAGAAAAGAAATAGTTATTCGCAGAACCCGCTATGATCTTCAAAAAGCAGAAGAAAGAGCCCATATTTTAAAAGGCCTTATGATTGCTTTAGATAATCTTGATGATGTTGTTAGTCTTATTAGAAATTCAAAAACTCCTAAAGAAGCAAAAGATGGTTTAATATCAACTTTTAGTTTAACTGATGTTCAAGCACAGGCTATTTTAGATATGAGGCTTCAAAGACTTACTGGACTTGAGCAAGAAAAAATTAAAAATGAATATGATGAGTTATTAAAATCTATTGCATGGTACAAAGAAATATTATCTAATGAAAAAATTGTTAATAAAATCATAAAAGATGAATTAATTGAAATAAAAGATCAGTTTGGTGATGAAAGACGAACTCAAATTGTTGGAAAAGCTAAAGAAATAAGCATTGAAGATATGATTGTCGAAGAAGACATGGTTGTTACAATAACCAGTGTTGGATATATTAAAAGAACTCCTTTATCATCATATCAAAGTCAAAGGCGCGGTGGTAAGGGAAAAACTGCAATGGGCACTAAAGAAGAAGACTTTGTTGAACATCTATTTGTTGCTTCTACACATCATCATTTCCTATTTTTTACTAATTTGGGAAGGGTATATTGCTGTAAAGTATATGATATTCCTCAGGCAAGCCGTGTAAGTAAAGGAAAGGCAATTGTAAATTTACTGAATTTTATTGAAGGTGAAAAACTTGCAACTGTTTTATCAGTTGAATCATTTAATCCTGGTTTTTTTATTATTATGGCTACAAAAAATGGCCTTGTAAAAAAGACTGATATTATGGCTTATAGTAAAATCAGATCTGATGGCATTATAGCTCTTAACCTTATGACTGGCGATGAATTAATTGCTGCTCGTATTACTGATGGCACTCAAAATATATTTTTATGCTCTGCTTTAGGAAAATCAATTCGATTTCATGAATCAACTGTTAGACCAATAGGAAGAGCTTCAAGAGGTGTAAAGGGTATGAATATATCACAGGGCGACAGAATTGTTGGTATGGAAGTGCTCAGCTATGGTCAGACTTTATTTGCTGCAACTGAAAATGGATATGGAAAAAGAACCTCAATAGATGAATACACACTTCATAATCGAGGCGGAAAAGGGGTTATTACTATTAAAACTAGTGTTAGAAATGGTATGGTTGTTGGTATTTTGTTAGTTGAAGATGGTGATGATGTTATGCTTATTACAGATAAAGGTAAAATAATTAGAATTCCTATTGATGGTATTAATGTTATTAGCAGAAATACACAAGGAGTAAAATTAATTGATGTGGAAGCTGGCGAACGTGTTACAAGTGTAGTCAGGCTTTCTGAAAGAGATGATGATAGAAAAAAAGATAAAGGTGAAACTGAAGAAATTATAGAAACTGATTAATAAAAAAATTATCATCCAACTTTGTTCTTGTATTATAATAATCCAAATGACTATGATATCGCCAATTGTCTTAAGTGTAAGTCCGCTCTTATCCTTTTAAGCCCATACGAAAGGCGAAAAAACAAAGTTGGATCAAAATAGCAGCTTTTAGTCAGATGAATAATAATCCAACTGACTATGATATCGCCAATTGTCTTAAGTGTAAGTCCGTGCTTGTCTTTTTAAGCCCATACGAAAGGCGAAAAAACAAAGATGGATCAAAATAGCAGATTTTAGTCAGATGATAATATATTTCTTTACCTGGATTTAAAAATGGATTCAAAAACTGAATTACATATTGGAACTGGACATAGAAAAAGATTACGCGAAAAATTTCTCGCTTCAGGTCTGGATGGTTTTCACGATTATGAAATTATTGAGCTATTATTAACACTCGGTACTCCAAGAAGAGATTGTAAACAAACTGCAAAGGATGCTTTAAAATATTTTAAATCATTACAAGCTGTACTTGATGCAAGTCCAGACGAATTAAAAATGATTAAAGGAATTGGACCTACTAATCTTTTTGGTATAAAATTAATTAAAGCTGTTTCTGAAAAATATGCAAAAAAAATAATTATAGATAGAAATCCTATTAATAATAGTAATTTGCTTTATCAATATTTGATAAATATTTTAAGAGATAAAAAGGTAGAATGTTTCTTAGTTATTTTTTTAGATTCTAAAAATAAAATTATTGAACTCGAGACTTTATTTGAAGGAACATTAAACTCAGCTAATGTTTATCCAAGAGAAATTATTAAACATGCTTTAAGGTATAATGCTGCTGCTCTGATTTTCGCTCATAATCATCCATCTGGTGATCCAACTCCATCTTCATCTGATAAGCTAATAACAAGAGACTTATTGTTTGCATGCAGAGTTATGGGACTTATAGCTCATGAACATATTATAATAGGCGATAACACTTATTACAGCTTTGCTGATAATGGCTATATTTCTGAAATAAATAAAGAGTTTGATAATTTTTATTCTATTATTAATGTATAAGGAATGTTCGAAAAATTACTTCCCCATTAATTTGAGTCCCAAATCTAAAGATTTGGGCTCCAGCTAAAATAGCCAAAATGAGGAACTTATTTTCAGATCACTCCTAAATAAATGAAAAATAAAATGCCTGAATGTTATGGTAATTTAGATATAGTTTTTCCTATAGGAGCTAATGGCTTAAGAAATACGCCTGATTCTTGTATGCAATGTTTAAAAAAAACTGATTGTTTAAGGCAGGCTATGTCTAAAAAAAAATCAGGTTTAAAATTGCAGGAAGAATATGTTGATAGGGCATATAATGCGGGTATGATAGGTTTTTTGACAAGATGGTCAAAAAAAAAACAGATTAATAAACTAATAAATAAAAGGAAATAAAAATGTTAGCAATTCAAGATTGTGATTTATCGGGTAAAAAAGTATTAATCAGGGTTGATTTCAATGTACCCTTAGATAAAAATCAAAACATTGAAGATGATTCTCGTATTAAAGCAACACTTAAAACTATAAAGTTTGTGCTTGATAAAAATGCATCTGTTATTCTGGCAAGTCATCTTGGAAGGCCTAAAGATAAAGATGATAAAAAATGCAGCTTATCACCTGTTGCAAAAAGATTATCAGAGCTTTTAAACAAAAATGTAATTGAAGCAGGAGATTGTGTTGGCGATAAAGTAAAAGAAATTACCTCAAAAATGAAACCCGGTGATATTGTACTTTTAGAAAATTTAAGATATCACAGTGAAGAAAAAAGCAATGATGAAAATTTTGCAAAAGAGCTGGCAAGTTTATGTGATATTTATGTTAATGATGCTTTTGCAGTTTGTCATAGAAAACATGCATCAGTTGAAGCAATTACAAGATATGCAAAGCAGTCAGCAGGCGGTCTTCTCCTGCAAAGAGAGTTAGAATTTTATGCCAAAGCAATGGAAAGTCCAGATCGTCCTTTAGTTGCTTTAATTGGCGGAGCAAAAATTTCAAGCAAACTTGCAGCTTTGAAAAACATGCTTCAACATGTTGATAAAATAATTATTGGCGGTGCAATGGCAAATACTTTTTTAAAGTCACTTCATTTTGATGTTGGAACTTCACTTGTTGAAGATGATTTATTATGGCAGGCACAGACAATTTTAAAAGATGCTAGAAAAAATAATGTATTAGTCTATCTTCCTGTTGATGCAATTGTAGCTGATAGTATAGATGAACCATCTACATGTGAAGCATTAGCTGTTTTTGAACTTCCTGATGATAAAATGATTTTAGATATTGGACCAGCCACTTCAATATTATATGCTGAAGGCCTTAGTGATGCAAGAACTATTATCTGGAACGGACCAATGGGTGTTTTTGAAGATGATCACTTCAGTCAAGGAACTATATCTATGGCAAATTGTATTGCATCTTCTGATGCTTTAACAATTGTTGGAGGAGGAGATACTGATGCTGCTCTCCATAAAGCTGGAAAAGCTGATAAGGTAAATTATATTTCAACTGGAGGAGGAGCATTTCTTACACTTATGGAAGGTAAGCCTCTACCAGCAGTATCAGCTCTTGAAAAACAAAATAAATAATTATTATTGCACACAAAATATTTGCTAATTGTATTTTTTATCTCGCAATTCATTAGTGTTAGTCAATGTTTGTCTGTGTTTAAACTAAAAAAAACGCATACGTCTAAAAGTTTTGTGCTTTTTTATCTTATTGAATATAAAAAAATATTTTTTTTAATATCTATTGATAATTAACATTTTTCTTATTATAACTGGTTTTTGGGAGACTAATTCTTAGCCCTGAAAGGGCGTTATATACCAGCCCAGGGCAAGTCCCTGGGAAAACAACATATAATTGATTGGAGCCCTGAAAGGGCGAAACATAATTTCACAAAGTATATTAATACTTGATTTTTTTATGTTACGCCTTTTCAGGGCTTATATCCACTTTATTTTTAACCCAGGGCGTTGCCCTGGGCTGGTATATAACGCCCTTTCAGGGCTAAGAAATGCTTCCTCACAATTTATTTCAATTTTTTATATTTTCAATAAATTAAAAAAACACAAAACTTTTAGACTTATGCGAAAAAAAAATTATGGTTGGCTTGCTTCTTAAAGCATGAAAATTATAAGAAAGGAGACTAAGTAAAAGTGAACCAACGAATCTATCGTCAATATCTTAGTCGTTCACATAAACTTAGACGCTCAATATATAATATTTTAAAGGATGAATTAGATGACTGGCTTATTGAATATGCTTTAATTGATTCTTATAAGCTCTTTTTAGAGAAAGATATTTTATATCCTTTTGTTGAAAAACGTGAATTAAAACCAAGAGCAAGAATACCTGATAAAGAATATGAATTTCAAAATACATTTCTTGTAATTTTTATTGAAGATGCCTTAACAAACGCACATAAAAAATATATTCGTTTTTTTGATGATAATAAAGTTAATAAAACAAATTTATTACAGTCGATAAGTTTTTTTCTTTCAGAAGAATTTCACAGAAATTGGCGAAATTGGGAATCTAATAATTTTTTTGATTTATTAAAGGGACTTTTACCTATGGATTATGCTCTATTAATTGAAAGAGCTCCAAAAATTAAATCAAAAAATCAATATAGAATGTCTCATTATCATGTTAGAATTGATTGGCCTATTGCTGATGCTGCAGAAGATTTAGCAAGAGGTCTCAGGTATATTTCAAAAGACCTTTATGAAAAAGGTGACAGATATGCTGAAGATTTACAAAAAAAATTTTTTGAATACTACGGGCTGCCAGCTATGGTTGGAGGAAGAAGAACTGCTGCTATTGTTGCAGCTCAATATCTTAAAAGATTAAATTGTATTTCAACTATTTATGTTGCCAGCTCTGAATCAAGAGCTTTGATGCGTTTTTCTGAACAAGGTGTTAACAAAACTATTCTTTTAAGGATTAAAAAAGATGAAATTTCAAAAATAACTAATAATAAAATTTCTAATAAAAATTTTATGAATAATTATTTTATTGATCAAAATGATTATGAAGGCGTCTGTATATTTAATGCAGCTTATGAACCTACTGTTTATTCGTTACCTCCAGAAGATGGAAAATTAAGGGAGCTTAATCCAGATTTATTCTGGCTTTCTGTTCTATCTCAATATATAATTCCAAAGCCGGGTGTATGGAAATATCCGCCGCTTCAATATAATATTATTTATAACTGAAAAAAGGCTTTTGAATTAAAATTAAAAATTAATTGTTTTAAAGGAAGGATTTTAATGAATTCTGACATATTAATAGAATCTCAATTTATTGATATTATTGCAAAAGAAGCAAAATGTCTGCCCAAACAAATAATTGCAGCAGATAAACTTCTTTCTCAGGGATCTACTGTACCTTTTATTGCCAGATATCGTAAAGAAGTAACTGAAAATTTAATTGATGAGCAGCTTGAAATAATTGCAAAACAAAGACAATATTTCATTGAACTGGCTCAACGCAGAGATGTAATATTAAAAAGTATTTCCGATCAGGATAAATTAACAGAGGAACTTGAAAAAAATATTAGATCGGCAACTTCAAAGCAGGTATTAGAAGATTTATATCTTCCCTATAAACCTAAAAAGCGTACCAAAGCTCAAATAGCTAAAGAAAAAGGATTAGAGCCTCTTGCAGATGACTTATTAGAAAATGCTAATACAAAAAATTTACCTGATGATCTGGCAAAACCATATATTAATCAAGAAAAAGGTGTAGAAAACGAACAAAAAGCTATTTCCGGAGCAAAGGATATTCTTGCTGAAAGATTATCAGAATCAATAGATAATAGAACAAAGCTGAGAAACACAATTGCAAATGAAGCAATTCTTAATTCAAAAGTTTTAATTGGTATGGAAGTCAAAGGAAAAGAATATAAAGATTATTTTGATTTTGAACAGCCTGCAAAAGATATTCCTTCTCATAGATTACTTGCAATCTTGAGAGGTGAACGAGATGGATTTTTAATCTCATCGCTTACCATTGATGATGAAAAAGAGATTGAACGTCTTCAATTAAGTTGGAAAGTTCCAATTGATACTCCATGCGGTACAGAAATTGCTCATGCAAGCAATGATGGCTATAAAAAATTACTTAAACCTTCAATTACAAACGAAGTAAGAAGTGAATTACAAAATAATGCTGAAGCAGAGGCTATCAGTGTATTCAGAGCTAATTTAAAAGATTTATTAATGCAAGCACCATATGGACAACAAACTGTAATGGGACTGGATCCCGGCTATAGAACCGGATGTAAAATGGCTGTAATTAATAAAACAGGAAATGTTGTTTCAACAGATATTTTATATCCTGTACCGCCTATGGAAAAATTCGAATTATCAAAAGAAAAATTACTTCAAAATATAAAAAACCATGATATAAAGGCAATAGCTATCGGTAATGGAACAGCCTGTAGAGAAACAGAGGCTTTTGTTAAAAAAGTTTTAAAAGATAACAAAGAAATTATTGTCGCTATTGTTCCTGAAACAGGAGCCTCTGTTTATTCAGCTTCAAATATTGCAAGAAATGAACTGCCATCACTTGATGTATCATTAAGAGGTGCTGTTTCAATTGCAAGAAGACTTCAAGATCCCCTTGCTGAACTTGTTAAAATCGAACCACGTTCGTTAGGGGTTGGTCAGTACCAGCATGATGTTAATCAAAAATTACTTGAAAAGGAACTTGATATTGCAATTGAAAGTGTTGTAAACTCAGTTGGTGTTGAATTAAATACTGCTTCAACATCTTTACTAAAAAGAGTTTCAGGCCTTACAAAAAACACTGCTCAAACTATTGTAAAATTTCGTGATGATAATGGCCCATTTGAAAACAGACATACATTGTTAAAAGTAAAAGGTGTTGGTCCTAAAGCTTTTGAACAGGCTGCTGGTTTTTTAAGAATTTTAAACTCAAAAAATGCCCTTGATAAAACTGCTGTACATCCTGAATCATATAATATTGTTGAAAAAATGTCTGAAATCTTGAACGTTGATATTAATGAATTGGTTGGAAATCCAAAACTTGCTGATAAATTAGATATAAATACTTTTATAGATGAAAAACAAGGTGTTGGTTCATATACACTTCAAGATATTTTAACTGAGCTAAAGCGTCCAGGCAGAGACCCAAGACCGCAATTTGAAGTTCCAAAATGGCGAGATGATATAACAACTATTAACGATCTAAAAGCTGGTATGACTATTGAAGGAAGGGTTTCAAATGTTGCAAATTTTGGCGCTTTTGTTGATATTGGTATTAAACAAAACGGCCTCATTCATGTATCTGAACTATCAAATCAATTTATTGATGATCCAAGAAAAGTTGTTCAAGTTGGACAAATTGTAAAAGTAAAAATATTAGACATTGATCATGATAGAGAAAGAATAGGTCTTTCAATAAAAGCTTTAGAACAACCTGTTGAAAATATAAAAATCAAAAATTCTCGAAGTAATAAAAGCAGTAAAAGACCAAAAGGGAAAAAGAATCCTATTAAACAAAAACATTCAATTCAGGATCTTATGCAAAAATTTAATCAAAGGTAAAAAAAATATTAATTTGCTTTTTGGCTTTTTCTATTGTTCGTGTATATCGGTGATTAATTAATAGTAAATATAATAATCCAACTTCGGTTTTCCCAATTATCTTAGGTGATTTCCGAAAAAGAATATACCAAATATTAAGAGGGTATCCAGTTTGTAGTTCCGCCTTTAGGCGGTTCTTTTATTAATTATTAATGTGCCTGGGACTTTAAAAGAACCGCCTGAAGGCGGAACTACAAACTGATTTGAATCCTGATATATTCTTTTTCGGAAATCACCTTAAGTGTAAGTCTGTGCTTGTCTGTGTCAGTCCGAAAAACCAAAGTTGGACGATAATATAATAATCCAACTTCGGTTTTCCCAATTATCTTAAGTGTAAGTCTGTGCTTGTCTGTGTCAGTCCGAAAAACCAAAGTTGGACGATAATAAAAAAAAAACAAAATTGAAACCCATTAGCAAGGGTAAAAAAAGGAGGACTCAAATGAAAGTAAAAACAACATATAACATTTTGATTTTTTTTACGATATCAATATTATTCAACTTAACAAACATTACCCTTGCACAAGAGCCGGGTGAAGTTCAAAATCTCTATTCTACAAGTCATGAATTAAATAAACCATCAAATAATCCACAAATTAGAGTTACATGGAATGAACCAGAAGGGGATATTGAAATTGCCGGCTATTATACATTGTTCAACACAAGCCCTCAATATACTTTTAGTGAAGAAAACACTCTTACAATCCCATTAATTCAAACAAAAGAGGCTTTAAGCCCTGATTATTCTGGTGCAAATGATTCATATATTTATTTTCATATAGCTGCTGCAAGTACTGAAGATGTTATAGGAAGCACCAAAACTTATGGCCCCATAAGAATCGATACAGTAGCGCCTTCAAATGCAACTGTATCAGTTTCCAAAAATACTGTCAGCAGAACAATAACACTATCTCTTGGCGCGA
>Ga0272440_1004199_pt1 | contig 10441 bp, 7 predicted proteins | sample SSMMMBAug17_FD_192440 | JGI IMG/M metagenome (GOLD analysis project Ga0272440, IMG submission 192440) | Marine sediment archaeal communities from Little Sippewissett salt marsh, Falmouth, MA, United States - SSM-MMB-Aug17 | ecosystem: Environmental > Aquatic > Marine > Wetlands > Sediment ... | reverse complement strand
ATGATTGAATTTAATAAAGGAATGGTGGAATTAAAAAAACGAAATAAAGAATTACATGAAGAAATAGGAGGTATAGGAAAAAGTAATGGTGCATTTGCAGAAGAATTTTTTTATAGAGGGCTTAAAAAATCAATGAGGCTTGGTGATATTCAATTTCACACTATAGATAGAGGAATTCAAAGGTATAGAAAAAAAGTTAATCAAAGAGCTGAATATGATATTATTTTAATAAATAAAGATACAATAGTAATAGTTGAAGTAAAATATCGTCTAACGAAAAAAAAGGTTATAAAGTTTTACAATAATAGTTTAAAAAAATTTAAAAAGCTTTTTCCAATGTATGAAGATTTTAAAATTTTTGGAGCAGTTGCTTTTCTATCTGATTTAGAAAATGCATCTGATGTTGCTAAAGATTATGGTTTATATGTTTTGGGACAGGCTGGAAATAATGTTAAAATAATTAATGATAAAGTTAAGCAGATTTGATTTGTAATAATATGTTTTAAAAGGGTAATATATATATAATCATAATATAATAATACAAAATATTTTTTTTATATTTAGAATTTTTATTATTTTAGTTTTTTTGTCGGTAGTCCATAACAAGTAGTGATTTTATTATAGTGATTCTAATTCTTAGCCCTGAAAGGGCGTAAAATACCAGCCCAGGGCAACGCCCAATGCTGATGAATTAAGAATTGGAGTCCCAAATCTTTAGATTTGGGCGTCAAAAAATTATAACAAAAACAAGTGTTTGTTTATATATTAAATTGTATTATACACTCCCAAATCTAAAGATTTGGGACTCCAGTCTTAATTCAACAACATTGAGGGCAACGCCCTGGGTTAAATATAATGATAGCTCAAGCCTTGAAAGGGCGTAACATAAAAATAGCCTTTTTGTACAATTACGTTTCGCCCTTTGAGGGCTCCAATTTTTAATAATCTTAACCCAGATCGTTGCCCTGGGCTGGTATGTTACGCCCTTTCAGGGCTACAAATATGCCTTTTGAAAATCTTAATGCAATCAGAAATAAAATCACTACATATTATGGACTACCTTTTTGTCTTCAGTTTCATTTGCAAAAGATCTACAGACAGGAATAATATGGAAATAGTATTACACGATTATTTTGATTATGCTGATGGTGGCGGCAGATTAGCTCTGGAGTTAGCTCGTATATTAAAAGCACATATTGGATATGGTTTTAAAAAAAATGATCATCCCTTTTTTATAGATAATAATTTTAATTCTGAAAAAGAATATGATCTGAAAAGTTTTGAATCCATTCAAATATGGAAACAATTAAACCTTATCAGAGCTTTTTTATTTAAAACTCATTTTTTAAAAAATTATAATACTGTATTTTACAGCGGATCTTATGCTCCTTTATCAGTAAGGCATCATATAAAAGGTTTAAATATTTACTATTGTCATACACCGCCACGTTTCCTTTATGATCAGAAAGAATTTTTTTTATCCCAGCTTCCTCTTTGGCAGCAACCAATATTTAAAACGTTCCTTTATTATTATCAAACTCACTATCAAAATTCTATTTCAAAAATGGATATTATCATTGCAAATTCCATAAATGTACAAAAAAGAATTAAACGATATTTAGGAATAGATGCTGTTGTGGTGTATCCACCATGCGACACTTTAAAATTTAAATGGAAAGGCCAACAAGATTATTATTTATCTACTGCCAGGCTGGACTCTTTAAAACGAGTAGATGTAATAGTTAAGGCTTTTTTTAAAATGCCTGAAAAAAAACTCATTGTTATCTCCAGTGGATTAATTAAAAAAAAGATACAAAAACTTGCCAGAAAGGCAAAGAATATAACTTTTTTGGAACAGGTAAGCGAAACAAAACTCGTTGATCTCATTGGAAATTGTATCGCAACAATTTATATACCAATAAAAGAAGATTTTGGTATGTCACCTGTTGAATCAATGTCAGCAGGGAAACCTGTTATAGGTGTTGCAGAAGGAGGCTTGACAGAAACAGTTATCCATAATAAAACAGGCTTTCTTTTAGATTCTGAAAGTATTGAAACAAATATTATGAAAGCTGTTATGGAAATGGATGCAGCAAGAGCATTAAAAATGAGAAAAACCTGTGAAAAACGTGCAAGGCTTTTTAACACTACTGTTTTTTCAAATAGCATTCAAAAAATAGTCAATGAAAAAAAAATCCTCAAAAATTATAAAATTTGATAAAAATCAATTTAAAAATCCAACCATTTATAGATTTTATCCATTTTATTATGTCAGAAGATAAAGTAAAAAAAAGGAATTTCTTCACTGGTATATGAAAAAAGTTCAATGCAAAAAAGCATTAATATAATTGCTGTTACTCTTAACCACATAGAAGAGATAACCAGACGATTGAAAATATGATAATATTCTTCCAGGATACTGAAAAACAGACCTATTACAATTAAAAGCCAATGATCAAACTTGAACATGCTATTACCTAAGCATGCAAAATCAAAAATTCTTGAGTACACAAGAAAAGAATCATTAACACTGTTACAGCTAAAAAAAACGCCTCCAATAATAAACAAAAGAAAAGTTATCATTATTTTTAATGGTGTAAAAAAAGACTGGTTCCAAAATCTGAATACTTTTTTGTGACCAAAAACATTTTTAATGAATGCATTTCCTGATAGCAATAGACCATGATAGGCTCCCCAAAAAATAAATTTTAAATGAGCACCATGCCATAACCCTCCCAATATCATTGTGATAATCAGATTTTTAAAAGCGCTTAGTCTACCAAACTGGTTACCTCCTAAAGGGATATACACATAATCCCTTAGCCAGTCTGATAGAGAAATATGCCAGCGATTCCAAATTTCAGAAATATTTTTAGCGAGAAAAGGCCTTCTGAAATTTTCATGAAAGTTAAACCCCAATAGTTTTGCACAACCAATCGCTATTTCCGAATAACCAGCAAAGTCACAATAAATCTGTATATAAGAGGCGATGAGTCCTTCCCAAGCGTTCCACAAACCTGGATATTTTGATAAATTATGAAAATATTCATACGATATCAAACAAAAATAATCTGCAAAAACTGTTTTCTTAATAAGTCCTAATAAAATTAGAAATATAGCTTCTTGAACCATAAAATCTGTTGGCTTTTTCCACTCAAACCATTGATCAAAAAATTGATGAGCTCTAATGATTGGACCTGCCATCAATTGTGGAAAAAATGCCACAAATAAAGCAAAATCAATAAAACTATCCACAGGCTTCATGTTTCCACGAAATACATCGATCGTGTACGATAAGCTTTGAAAAGTATAAAAGCTTATCCCCACAGGTATAATGACCTGATGAGTAAATGACTCAGGTGATATTAACAATAAATTGGAAAAGGAATGAGGAAAAAAGTTGTTGTATTTAAAATAACCCAATAAACCCAAATTAGAGAAAATACTTGTTAAAAGAAGTATCTTTTTTTTTCTCTTAGATGCATGAGGCATATGAATGGAAACAACGTAATCTATCATGGTTGAGACTAATATTAATATAATAAACTTCGGACTCCAAAACATGTAGAAAATATAACTGGAAAATAGGATAATAATGGATCTCATTTTATATTGAGAACCATAAAAAAGACACAAGACAATAAAAAAAAATATCCAAAATTCAATCGTATGAAAAAGCATGGTGTTAGTCTATCATATTCTTAGTCAAAACAGCCAAAACTAATGCTTTGGTAAATGCTTGACGCCCATAATTATTCAAATGCACTATATCAAAATAATATTCTTGTTTTTCTAAATGCTTAAAATAGGATTCTTCTATATAAAAAATATTATATCTATTGGATAATTCTCTAATACTACTTGGAGGATCAGGCTGTAGAGGTGGAATTGGCAATACAGGGTGAAGGGGAAGCTGTACAAAAATAATTACTGTTGATTTTCCATTATATCTGTCCACAATTTTTTGATACCATTTTTTTCGATATCTATATCCACTGCCATCTGCTTTTCCCAACCTTCGTTTTAAATAATTATTTGCCCAGTATTTTTGGTTTTCAGTAGCTGTATTTGGTAAAGTCAGCTTTTGAGTATCCGCATTATAACTTAATCCAGAAAATTGTTCACTATTGCCTTCATAATTGTAAATATCATTTATGTGATTATTGTAATATTTCTGAACACGTTCCATCCTTTTTATGGGATTAAGAATAAAATCACGAATATCTTCATGTAAAATAAATCCCTTAAATAACATGGAAACGCCAACATGAATTTTATCTTTAAGAGTTCTGAAATCACCCGCAAAAGTTGGAATATCCAGATAATCCATTCGTGTAATAACTGCTTTGATATCTAATTTATGGTTACTGTAATCCTCTATACAGTCATCATAATCATTGTATGAATTGACACAAATTATAATGGCGTCATATCTATCGCATTTTGGATCTATTTCTCTTAATAAATAATACCAAACTCTGGGCATTGAACCAGTTATCGCAACATTACTTATTTTTATATTTGTTTTGCTTAATAACTTATCAGCTATCTTTTCAGAAAAGCCTTCTGCAAGACTTGAATCTCCTATAGCTGCGATATCAATCTCTTTATTTTTTTCCCTCATTAATTCTTTTCGAATAGCGCATTCAAAATTACCACTATATGAAGTAGGTTCAAGAAAATTGCGATAAAAAGATGTATTAAAAATCAGAGCTTCCAGTACAATGAAACTTATTATTCCCAATATTAAAGTGGTTGTCGCTTTTAAGGAATTTTTCATTTTTATTGTCTCTTATAAAAAAAAAAGCATGTACTAATTTTCTTATCAGATATTTGTGATCAATACAATCTATATCAAATTGTTTATTGTTGTTGAAAGAAAGAATTTTTTAAAAAATGCAAAAAAACGATTTACAAAGAATAAGATATAAGAAATGTCTATTGTTGCATCCAAAAAAAAGCTTATAAAATTTTGCTTTCTAAGCAAAATACTTGTCAGCTATAATATATTTCTGTTAAATAAGAATTTTCTATCTTTAAAAAAAGGAGCTTAAAACAATTGTTTATAGAAAATATTTCAGAGATTCCTTTGAAAAAAGCGTTGCCAATAATTCAGGATAGAATCATCAATAAAACAAGTTATTTTGGCATTAAAACCTTAAAAAATCCATTTGATTTTTGGATATATCAGGAGATTATTTTTCAAACAAAACCTGACCATATCATTGAGATCGGTAGTTATTGCGGAGGCAGCACACTTGCTCTTGCTCACATATGTGATAATATGAAAAAAGGAATGGTTATTTCTCTTGACTTAGAGAACTGTAATCTCGACAAAAAAGTAACGAAACATCCTCGGATTATTCCTATAGAAGGTGATGCCTGCGAATCATTCGAAAAAGTAGCTAAGATTGTTGGTAGTCATTCAAATACTATGATAATAGAAGATAGTTCACATACTTACGAGCATACACTGGCTGTATTAAAAACGTTTTCAGTTTTGGTAAAACCTGGTAACTTTTTTATTGTAGAAGACTCTATTTGTCATCATGGTCTTAATGTTGGCCCCAACCCCGGTTCTTACGAAGCAATCGAAACATTTTTAGCTGAAAATAAAGACTTTGAAGCGGATAGAAGTTGGGAATCATTTCTTATTACCTGGAATCCTAAGGGCTTTTTGAAAAGATGTCGTTAAAAAAATGACTACAAAATCGTTCAGGCTATAATTTTTTCAATCAATAATTTCAATTAGCTATGAAAAAAAAACTTTTTGGTAAAGAACTTAGATTGTATCATTTTTTTATATAGCTTATAGATTTTATGGCTTTCAATTTGCTTAATTTGTTCATAAAGCAGTTTTACACTATCTTTGCTCTTTTGAAGTTTTGTATGTAGATCTTTCAGCTTTTTTTCATACTCAGTAAATTGTTTTTTTTGTTCAGTAATCAGCTGATGATTATGTGCTTCAAGAGCTGCTATCCTTTCAAGTAGAGATGCTGTATGTGATTTTCTTATATCCGCTGGTGATAACATAACAGTGTTATCCTGATTGTTTAATAATAATTTATTTCCTGGTTTGCATGTTATAACAAACTGATATACAAATGAATTTTTTTGGTTATAAATCAGATTCTGTACCTCAAATGGAAGATCAATCAAAGCATCACCAATTTCTGTATTTTCTGGTAAATTATATATTGGATCAATCTTTTTTATTGAGAATCCACATTTAGTAATTAATTGTTCTATGCTGTTTTTAGTGTAGAATTTTAGATGCGTTTTGTCGAGAATTCCTTCATCTCTGTAATCAAATCGCCCTTTTAAAAGTTCACCGATAATAGAGGCATGTGCAATATTTGGAATTGACAATATGCATTCTCCATTACTCTTTAACAAAGTTCGGCAGGCATTTAATGTTTTTTCATCTTCCTTTAAATGTTCCAGGACATCAGCCAAAATAATGTAATCGTATTTTTTTTGGGGAAACTGCTTTTTCCAGTTCATATCATCGATATCTTGAATATACATTGTATGACAAAATTGTTGCACTTGTTTTGCCATTTCTTCTGATTTTTCAATACAATCTACACTGCAATTTAGTTCATGTTTCAAGTATTTGGTCAAATATCCTGTTGCTGGTCCTAATTCCAATACACTGGTATTTGGTTTGATTCTCTTGATAATTTTGCTCAACGAATTTTCATTATTAAAATCAACTGTTCTTTTATAAATATGTATTCCATTTGTTTTAAATGGTTTAAGTGTTGGTTTTCTGGCAACAAGCATTAAATCTTTCCACATATCGCTACTATCTGGATATCCGAGATCTTTTGATTGGATACTGATATCAATAACTTCAAGTCCTGAAAAGCGCGCAAGTGCTTTAAATCCATCAGGTAAAAAACGCCAGCAATCAACAGGGTGTTTATGTTCTGGTCCGGCAGATGGTGCGATAATGCAACAGATACCCATTGGCTTTAAAACGCGAGCGATTTCAAACATTGTTTTCCAAAAATATTCTATATGTTCAAAAGTTTGCCCAGAAATCAGAACATCAACAGAATTTGATTCAATTTCAAGCCAGCAATATGGATCAGACAGAACGATATCGACATTTTTACCATGAACGATGTCTATTCCTTTATAATTCCATTTTTCATTATCAAACAAAGGACGATAGCAACCGCAAATATCTGTACTTCCAAAATCAAGAATGTAAAGGTCTTTATCATGGTCTTTAGCAAGGTATGTTTTAATAAAAAATTTCATTTTATCAATTGAACTAAGGTGCATATTATTTTATTCCTTTAACTCCTCATACAATCTTATTGGATTGGACATGATTACAAAACATCTGCAAAATTTTTCATATTTTTCATAAACAGCATAAAACCAGCAATACATACAATGATAGATAATCCAAAGTTAACAATATAAAATGACCAATCTGGCCATATAGACCACAGAAAAACTCTTCTAGAATTTTCTACAAATACAGCAAGGGGATTAATTGTACAAAAAAAACGAAATTTTTCTGGTACGACATGATGAGAATAAAAAATTGGAGTCAGAAAAAATAGCATATTTGTCAGAACTTCAACAGTTCCTTTAATATCTCTTATATATACACCAATTGTGGCGATAATATAGCCACAACCCAATGTAAATATAAGCATTGGCAGCCACATAAGTGGTAATAACAAAACCATCCATGATAATTTCTGAGCAATGATTAGCTTTCCGATAAACAAAACTCCTAAACTAAAAAAAGAATGAACCAGTGCACTTAATAAGGATATCACTGGTAATATTTCCAGTGGAAAAATAACTTTTTTAACATAGTTTGTATGATGATGAATCAGTAAAGTCGCTTTATTAATAACTTCCGAAAAAATGTCAAACGTAATTAAGCCCATAAATAATGTCAGTGAAAAAGTTGATGTTGATTCATCTGTATTTATTGGCCATTTTGCATTAAAAATAATGCTAAAAACAAATGTATAAATTCCCAGCATCAATAATGGATAAATAAATGACCATCCAATCCCAATAAATGAGCCCTTATATCTGGAAATAATCTCTCTTTTTGTAAATTGTTGAATTAAGGCTCTATATTGGAATAAGTGAAATATTATTTGCAAAGGATTAAGATAAGTTAGGACAACTTCTCCATTAGGTGTTATTTTTCTAAATTTATTCGTCATATGTAAAACTCAATTTATAAATGATGATTGGTTATACAGATTTAGTCATAAAGATTTTGGACTACGTTCCCAGATAAAAATTCGTCCTCAACGTACTATTGTACGCCTGCGGATAATTTTGATCTGGCGCCTTGCCAAAATCTTTATGACTAAATCTGTAGTATCAAAACGATTTGTTAAAGATTTGATATCAAACAGCGTTATTATTGACTTGTTTAACAAAAATTCTTTAATCGTTTAAATATAATTTTGTTCTGAATTATTGTCAATTCTTTTGTTTAGCTTATTGTCTTTATTAAAAAAATCAAATATGATAATAATAATCATATTCAAATTTAAGAAATAAGAGATTATGTGATGGAACCTGTTATACGAGCAAAAAATTTAGGAAAGTTGTACAAGATATTTGATAATCAATCAGATAGGCTCAAACAATTATTTTGGAGAAGCAGACGTAAATATTATCAAGAATTTTGGGCATTAAAAAATGTTTCATTTGAGATTAGAAAAGGTGAAACACTTGGAATTATAGGATTGAATGGTTCAGGAAAAACAACGCTGCTTCAATTGATCAGCGGAATATTGAAGCCAACTGCAGGAGAAATGGAAATATATGGCAAGGTTTCAGCGTTATTAGAGCTTGGATCAGGATTTAATCCGGATTTTACAGGACGTGAAAATGTATTTATGAGTGCTGCGATTATGGGGATGAGTCATCAAGAGGTAATAAATAGATATGATACAATTGTTGCTTTTGCTGATATAGGTGATTTCATTGATCAACCTGTCAGGTTATATTCAAGTGGGATGTATATACGTCTTGCTTTTGCTGCCGCAGTAAACATAACTTCTGAAATTCTGCTTGTGGATGAGGCTCTATCTGTTGGAGATTTACGTTTTCAACAAAAATGTATGAGAAAAATGAAACAATTTAGTGATAATGGAACCATTATTTTTGTCTCTCATGATACTACTGCAATTACTGAATTATGTTCAAGGGTTATCTGGTTGGATTCAGGAATGATTCAAATGGATGGAACCCCAAAAAATGTTATTGGCAGCTATTTAGAAGTTATGTATAAAAACAAAGGATTGAATGAAAAAAAAACTGATAAAGAATCATTAAAAGTTGAAAAAAATTTTGAAATAGATAATAAAAAATATACAATGATTGATACTTCAGCAAAACAGTTTGGAAACCAGCGTGTAACTATTAGAGCAGCAAGTATATCCTCTTCTTTTTCTGTTAATGGTCAGACATATTCAGGACATTCTTGCAAGATAAGTATGATTCTGGATACTCACGATAATATAAATAAGCCGATTGCTGGTTTTATTATTAAAGACCGCCTGGGAAGGGAAATAATAGGGGATAACAGCGCACTGATTGGACACAATTTATCTGAAATGACCAAAAATAATCGTTATGAAATCAATTTTCAAATCAAATGCTGGCCAAATATTTATGAAGCTGAATATTCATTGACAATAGCCCTTGCAGATGGAACATGGGAAGAACATGAAATGTGCCATTATGTTCACGATGTAATCGTTTTTAAAAGTGTTTCAGCGAGAACTCCTAATGGAATTTTTTCCATTTTAGAAACAGAGATTTCTACAGCTTTAGTTAAAAAATTTATAATCCAACAAGAATAGGAAAAAAATTATGAAAAAATTTTTATTTTTTATAGCAATGGTTTTAATCAGTTAGCAGAAGTTGTTGAAAAACGTTTAAATACAATTGAGGGCTTATGCAGCATGAAGGTTTTTGGAGATGCCCGCGGGAACAAATATTAATGCAGCTTCGTGAGTATTAAATAAAGGACAAATCAATGTTATTGATTTTTAAAATAATTTTTGATAAATATCATATTTTATCAGACAATAGTTTATGGCTTTGATCATTGTTTCGGCCAATTATAAATAGTTTGTGTATCATTAACACCGAAGGTGCTAATATTCAAAGGTTTTCTGATGAACAATTTCTTTTACAACACTGTTATTGAATTACCAGAATTCCAGAAAAAAATTGCTAAAATATTAACCGAAGTTGAAAAAGATGATCTTATTGACTATCTTGCAAAAAATCCAAAATCTGGCAATGTTATTTCAGGAACAGGTGGAATAAGAAAGTTAAGATGGTCACGTAAAGGAATGGGAAAAAGAGGAGGAGCAAGAGTTATATACTACTATTATAATGAAAACATTCCTCTCTTTTTGCTAACAGCATTTAGTAA
>Ga0272440_1004198_pt1 | contig 10442 bp, 7 predicted proteins | sample SSMMMBAug17_FD_192440 | JGI IMG/M metagenome (GOLD analysis project Ga0272440, IMG submission 192440) | Marine sediment archaeal communities from Little Sippewissett salt marsh, Falmouth, MA, United States - SSM-MMB-Aug17 | ecosystem: Environmental > Aquatic > Marine > Wetlands > Sediment ... | reverse complement strand
CTTCATTCCAAAAAATTTTAGAATGCGTCCAAAATTCAATCGGATCTAATTTTGCTGATAAAGTCAAATTTCTTCTGTAAAAAAAGGGGGTTGCTTTTTTTATATTTCTGATATATGTGTAAATGTTTTACAAGCATCTTTCGTTTAAGCTTTATATCAAAAGAATCGTGTATCAGTAAAAAAAAAATTAATGAAAAAATCCTGTTCAATGAGATCAATTATAAAAATTACGTAATGATTAATATGTCAACCAATTTCAAGTGTTTAGTTTGCGATCGAACAATTGGATCCAATGAATTAGCACTTCACAAGCAGCAAGAACCCAATGGCTATAAATATGCAATTTTATGGCCTGAATATAACCCTTTAGACAATTATTGTTATGATATTGATGTTCCAATATATCATTCTGCTGTTATTTCAAAAGCATTAGACGTTCGCAAGGTATATATTCTCGATGAAGGTAAAAATATATCTGGAAGCATGAAAGATTATTTAGTCACCAAAACAATAAAGCTGGCAGAAAAAAAAAAAAAACTCATTTTTAACCTTGCTTCTTCAGGCAACCATGCACTTTCTCTTGCACGCCAAACACAGATGCATGGATATTATTCACTCATCTTTGTTCCAGAGTCAAGTTATAAAATAAAGCATCTTGCGACTTATGAAAATACACTTATCGTTGCTTTAAAAGACGCAACATATGAAGATGTCTATCGCCTTTCTAATCAAATAAACGTGTCAGAAATTTTTAATGCCAATGTTAGCAACGAATTATTGATTACAGGATTTCAGCCTGTTGCCAGAAGAATATGTGCCCTGTCACCTTTACCATCACATATTTTAGCAGGCGTTGGGAATGGAACCTATCTGTCTGGTTTAACATGGAGTTTTCAACATACTCTTACAAACATTCCCAGAATCGTTCCTGTTGGAATGAAAGGTGCTTTTCCTTTTGAAAGCGCAATAAAAAAGAATATCAACATTTATAAATATAAGAATTATGGTGTAGACAAAACATATATCAATGAAGCTGTTGGCTCAATCGCACTTGAAAGTTATAACATGCCCCAATTATGTTATGCATTAAAAATATCAAATGGGTTTCCTTTAGGCAATTTGCAAAACAATGATTTACGTAATGCATATTTATTGTTGATGAATGATAAACATCTGATGAAAAATGGTGTAATCCCCGAGCCAACTGGTATTATGGGGCTTGCAGCAGCAATAAAGCACAAAGAAAAGTTTTCACCCGATGACATACTTCTTATTTCATTTACCGGAAATGCATATACAAGCCTTGAAAGCATCAAACGACTTGTCCCTGAACTGATGAATGATTTATCTAAATTGTTGTCAGGGAAAAGCAATAACGTTTCTTTTGTGAATAATCAAAAGATCAAGAATATGGTGCATATACATAAAACGATATCACAAAAAGACCTTTACATGATCATTCAAAACTGGATGAATACACTGTTATGAAAAATAATGGGAATCAAATAGTTAGCCGAAATGGATACACATCATGGGATCAGTTTGATCCTTGCGCTTATGCGTGTCATAATTATAAGAAAATGATGGCAGAAGATCGTGAAATTATAACCATTATTTCAAATGAACTATTTTGTATGAATCTTCCGCTAAAGCATTTCAAGGTTGTTGGAGATATTGGAACAGGACCAAACCTGTATCCAGCACTATTGGTATGCCCTTATGTTTCAGATACCGGTCAAATTGAGTTAATAGAGCCTGCATTGCCCAATAGAAACTATCTAAAAAAAACATTCAATCGTTTATTTCAAAATGAGCAGAAGGATCAAGCGTTATCAGGTATAAATTGGTCAAACTATGAGTGCGACATAATCGCTCTATGTGGTGATATTTATACCAATACCTTAAAAAGGCTTCAACGTTTGGTGAAAATAAAAAATGGCAGTATCTATCATTTGCCTGAGAACAAATATGATTTTGTTAGTTCATATTTTGTAGCGGAATCAATATCGGATAGCTATGACCAATTTCAATTAGCGCTAAACAAGATCGTTAAAAGTTCTGTAAAGGGCGGAATTATTGTCACAACACATATGTTACAATCTGAAGGATATCAGGCGGGTATAAATACAAATTTTCCAGCTGTGAAAATATCACTTGATCAATTGGAAGCGTCTTTGCTAAAAACAGGATTACACCGATCAAATTTTAAAATTTGGACTGTTTCAACAATGAAACCTGCGGAAAAAGTGCGTGAAGGTTATCAAGGAATGGCTGTTGTGATTGCTTCAAAGCCAAATGAATAAAGATTTAAACAAAAAAAATAACAAATATGAAATGGAGAAAATATACATGAGATCCTTGAAGCGGTTACATGCGTTTATTATGGTATGTATCATGATCATGATCAATATACCTATTATTCATGCCGATGTTTTTTCTACTGCTCCAAATACCAATAATGGAAAAAAATGGCGGATCGCATATTTTGAAGGCGGAGAATATGTCGTTTACCAGACAATGCTTTACTTTACTGTTAAGGGGTTCATGGAACTGGGTTGGGCGGAAAACATGAGAATTCCTGAACAAACAGGAGAACAAACAGATCAATTATGGAAATGGTGTTCTCAAAAAATTAAAAGTAAATATATTGAATTTGTTGGTGATGCTCACTATACAGGTCAATGGGATGATAAATTGATCGCTCAAAATACAAAAAACTTTATCAATCGATTAAAACAGGATAACGATATCGACATGATCATTGCCATGGGAACGCTTGCTGGACAAAAATTGGCCAATAATAAACATCATACGCCAACAATTGTCATTAATGCCAGTGATGCTGTTGGCGCAAAAATCATTAAAAGTGTTGAAGATTCTGGATTTGATCATGTCAATGCGCATGTCGATCCATTGCGTTATGAACGTCAGATTAGACTTTTCCATGATATTATTGGTTTTAAAAAACTTGGAATGATTTATGAAAACACATTAATTGGAAAAAGTTATGCCGGAGTAGAAAGTGTCTTAAGCGTTGCAAAAGAAAGGGGATTTGAAGTTATACCTTGCTTTGCAAAAGCAGATAATCCTGATTATGAGCTGGCTGTTAAGGATTATTTAAGGTGTTTAAACAAACTCGCCACTGAGATTGATGCCATTTATATTACGTCATGTACAAGCGTGAGTGAGCGTTCACGTCCAATAATTATTAAAATTTTGAATCAACATAAAATACCTTCTTTTTCACAAATGGGATCATTTGAAGTTAAAGACGGCTTTCTATTAAGTATTTCACAGGAAAGTTTTAAATATGTTGGACTTTTTCATGCAGACACAATGGCAAAAGTTTTTAATGGTGCAACACCCAGACAACTCACGCAACTCTACGAAGAACCGCCTAAGATAGCTATTAATTTAAGAACATCTGAAATTATTGGTTATGACCCGCCAATTGATATTCTTGCGGCTGCCGATGAAATTTTCCAAACCATTAAGTAGCATATGAATAAATCAAAACGCTATGTATTATTGATATTTTTAATTACATCAATTGGTTCATACTATTATTTTGATTGGCATTTTTTATATAAAAAAAACAATGTTTACATCGCTTTAGCTGCCCCCATGAGTGGGACGTATTCATCAATTGGAAAATGCATGTTTCAAGGTGCCTCTTTGTATATTGATGAAATCAATCATGCTGGTGGCATAGATGGCAAAAAGATCGTCCTTGATATTTACGATGATACCAACGCGCCTGAACAGGCAAAAAAAATTGCGCTTCAAATCGTCAAAGCGAATAAATACATAGCTGTAATTGGTCATTTTCATAGTGACTGTTCGGTGACTGCAGGCAACATATATAAGAAATATCACCTTCCTGTTATTACGCCAACTGCTTCAAATGCAAATGTTACAAAAGACAATGAATGGTATTTTAGAAATGTTCATGTGAATGATGTTCAAAGTAGCTACCTGGCTTCTTATATAAAGAAAGTTTTTCCTGATGAAAATGTCAGTATTATTTTTGAAAAAACAAGTTATGGGAAAAATACGTCTCGCATATTTGAAAAATCAGCAACTGATTTGGGTATCAATGTAACGTATAAATGGGGGATAGACGCTACTGATCAGAGACTGGATGAAAAATTAAGACGTATTGCATTTGATATTCAAATTAAAAATGATGCAGGTCTATTATTTATTGCCTGCTATGCTGATCTCGGGATAAAACTAATTAAAAGAATTAAAGACAATTTTATAAAAAATAAAATACTGGCGCCTGCATCTTTTGCTTCAGAAACATTTCAAGAAGGAATTTCAAAATTAAAAAAAGAAAAGTACAATCCTGGATTCTATACAAATGGTATGATTATATCCACACCAATTATATACGATACCATTAATGAAAAAGGAAAACACTTTAAGCATAATTATACAAAAAGTTTTGGTGCCATACCTGGATGGCACGCTGCTTTGACTTATGAAACAACACTGCTTATAGTCGATGCGTTGAAAAATAGTCAGGTTAAATGTAAATCAGCAACCTTAAAGCAAGATCAAAAAGAAATGAGAGATTATCTTGCAAGCAAAAACTGTCTCAAAAATGCGGTTGAAGGTATCACTGGTTCAATTTTTTTCAACAAAAACAGGGATGCACAAAAATCATTATTTACCGGAATATATAAAAAGCAGCATATTATTTCAACCCCCATTCAATACCAGCCCATTCATAATATTTTTGAAATAGCAGATTTTAATAAAGCAGTAACAAATAAAAGAATTGTACTTCTAAATGGACAATTCATGCATAAAATCAATATTGTATATACCGGTATTGATGTAAAACAAATTAATAATGTAGATTTTGAATCCAATACATTCTCTATGAAATTTGATCTTTGGTTCCGGTTTCAAGGAACGATCAATCCTGAAAATCTACTTTTTATCAATTCATCAGGTGATATTCAGCTTGATCCTGTAAAGAAGAAAAGAAATAATAATGTAACCTATCTTCTATATCGTGTTGATGGTAAATTTAAAATGGATTTTTTGCCCAAAAAGCACGCATTTAACGAGCATATATTAGGAGTTGCCTTTAAACATAAAGAACTGACAAGGGACAATCTCATTTATGTTGCTGACATTCTCGGTATGGGAAATAACAGTGGCCATTCATATCTAAAGCAGATTCAACAGGCCCAGATTATTAACCCTGCGTTAGGATGGGGAATAGAGGATTGTTATTTTTTTCAAAGTACATCAACCTGTCCCCCCATTGGTGAGCCGAAATTTCTGAATAGTATTGATGGACTGATTAAATACTCAAAATTTAATATGGGAATCAGAATTAATAAAAAAGAATTCACTCTTAGAAATATTTTGCCAGCCAACTTAATTCATCATATTTTTATTTTCAGCATGTTTTTTCTGATTTGTATCAGTTTTGTAGTGAGTAACGAAGTATTCAACAGATATTCACGATCACTCTGGTTTTTGCAGGCATTATTTTCATTTAGCATTATTATTTCAATGGAATCCATTCTGAATATGGATTTTTCAAACCAATTTGAGCCCTTCCAAATTCGTCTCATACAAAAAACGATTTGCATGATATGGTGGATCATTCCTTCAATACTGATATGTCTTGCAATAAAACGTTTTATTTGGAATCCATTGGAAATTAAAACAGGTCGAATTGTTCCAGATATTGTTGTTGGTTTTGTCTATTTTATTATTTTGATATTAACATTCTTTGGCATTACCGCATTTGTATTTGACCAAAAAATAACCAGCCTTTTGGCAACATCCGGTGTATTTGCAATGATTATTGGCCTGGCAGTTCAAATCAATTTGTCCAATATTTTTTCAGGTATCGCCATAAATATTGAATTACCATTTAAAATTGGTGATTGGGTAAAAATTGGCCATCTTGATGCAGGAAAAATAATTGATATTACATGGCGAACAACAAGATTACAAACAATTGATGATTCAATTATGAGTGTTCCAAATAGTATGGTTTCTGAATCTTTAATTCATAATTATCATTATCCGAAAAACGTATATCGTTCATGGTTTACCATTCATATCGATCATGCGATACCCCCTGAAAGAGTCAAAAAAGCCTTAATTCAATCACTTAAAAGCATTGAGTGCATATGTGTCAATCCAGAACCATATTGCTATTTCAAACGTATTACCAGGTGGTCAGCAGAGTATCTTGTTTCATTTTCAATAAAAGATTATTCTACCAGGCTACGCACTGTTGAAGCTGTTTGGACAGAAGTATGGCACAGCTTAAAAAATGAAGACATCACATTAGTGGATTGGAGTCGATCCCGCCCTCAATTAAAGGAATACAAAAGGGAATCCAAATAGTTACACAGAGAACACATAATATATTTAAAATCATTCCACAAAACATCATTGTTCGTAGGCGTATATTTTTGATTTCTCCAAAAACAAATGCATTACAAGGTGTGGCAATTGGGGTCATAAATGCACAGGTGGATGCGACTGATACAGGAATCATCAATATCAGGGGCATCATATCATTCATTTGGGCTGTTTGGTATACAATGGGGAACATGGCTGTCGATACAATGGTGTTGCTTAAAAATTCAGTTAGAATTATCGATATGCCTGTCACCCAGGCAACCAGAATGGTTGGTGATTTTGTTATCGTGATCGTTTCATTGAGAAACCTTGCTATCACGTGATCGAGATGAAAACAACTTACGAAAATCATGAGACAGACAAATAATATCAATACCATAAACCCACGAAAAGGAACACCATGCATCAATTGAACAATTGATAATAGCTGCTTTTGGAACAGGCGAATGGTAAACAACACTACAAATGTCAGACAAATATACGATTGATAGCTGTGATAAGCATCAAACCTTTGGTGACATATGGAATGAAAAATCCAAAAAACAATAAACAAGATAAACAGGTTGCGTACTTCTTTTTGTTTTAAATTGAGTTGCTGATGTCCTGAAAAATGGCAGTATAGCGGTTGCGAAATGCGTGGCAATACAATTAATTGAATTACGCAGTATGCGCATAACAGAAAACAAAATACCAGTGGAATGGACCATATAAACCAACTTAAAAATGTGATAGATGGCACATGCGATCCACTCAAAACATCCAACGCACCAATCAAGATTAAATTGGCAGGGCTGCCAACAAGTGATCCCATGCCACCGATATTTGTGCCATAAATCGCTGATAACCCCAAAGCAGTCGAAATTTTTGAAATCTGGTTATCAGAAAGCTTGCTCTCAGTGATTTGTTTTTCGATTTGTTTGAGAACAGGAAGCAGTATCAATACAGATACAGCATTGGGGATAAAAAACGACAATAATGCGCCTGAAATCAAAACGTACAGAATGATACGCGAAATATTGCCCTGGCTTTTGATGATCAGTCTTTGAACAAAAAGATCTGTCAGTTGGGAACTGACAAGGATGCGATACACCAGATAACTATTTGAAAAAATCAAAAGAATTGGCAGGCGATGCCAGATATATTGGAAGAATTCGGTGACATTCATTACCAGTCCACCTGGATTGGTGGATGAGATGCGAAATATTGCAAGGCATCCTCACTTTTAGAAAAAGGAACCAGGCTTTGAATGGTGTAAAAAGTTGGTTCGGGCAAATGGATCTTTCCTTGAGTGTTGAAATCTAGCGCAAGCTGCGGTGAAAGCCACTTCGATTGGGTCATTTCCTGATTATCAATTGTGACCGCACCTGATGGCGCCTGGCATAAAAAAAACCAGGTTTTAAATCGTTTGGGAAATCCGGGTGGGGTTGTCCATCGAGACATCAATACCAAATCTTTTTCATAAATGATAAGCCCTGATTCTTCAAAGGTTTCTCGCACCGCTGCAACGCGTGCAGCAGCGATTATGTCATTTTGGGGGCTGGCCTGTTCATGATCTGATTTATCAATGCGTCCGCCTGGAAAGACCCAATGCCCTCCATGAAAGTCAAGACGAGAATTTCGCTTGAGCAGAAGGACTTCAAAACCCGAACTTGTATCTTTCATTAATATAACTGTTGCTGCCGGGTGGGCAGGTACGTTCTCAAACATTTATACACATTGATTAATTGCTGTTTTTAATTCATCAAGATTGATGGGTTTACTGACAAACGCATTCATGCCTGCATCCATGCATTCTTTTTCTTCTTCAGGAATCGTATGCGCTGTCATGGCAATAATTGGGATATCTGGTTTTTTTACCTCTGTGAGTGGATTTCGAATCAGTTTTGTCGCTGAAATACCATCAACGTCAGGCATTTGGATGTCCATGAATACCAGGTCAAAGTCCTTTTTCTGGAGCGCTGTTATTGCTTCACGACCATTGTTTACAATATGAACATGATAATGATAGTGATTTTCCAATATTCCCTGAATAATAATCTGATTCACTTTGTTATCTTCAGCAACAAGTACATTTAATATGCCATTATCATCTTGTGTTATTGCCTTGGACGTGTTTATTTGTTCTTTTGTGGTCCGAAACGCTTTGGAAAAACAATTGAGCAATGAATGATATGTGATTGGACAGGGTAATGTGATAAATCGAAAGGGTTTCTTTTGAGATAATTTATTATCGATATTCATGTATTGCGGGCTGATCGCCACGTATGTTGTATGGATCAGGCTGGTATTTTGACAGATCGTATCTACAAATAATTGAATGTCTTTATCTGCTTGAGGAACAGACCAGAAACAAATGTCATATGGCGCACGTTCTTGAACACCATTCACCAGTTTCATATAGGCATCAAATGAATCTTCTGATTCATCCCATTCTATTTGCCAGAGTTTCAGATATTCTGTAATGACAGCCCTCCGATTGGGCAATTTATCAAAAATAAGAATTTTTTTGTTTTTAAACGATTCAGGGAATGGTATTCTACATTGAATATCAGCTTGAATTTCAAAGCGCGCTGTGAACCAAAATTCCGATCCCTTCCCCAGTTTACTATTTACCCCAATCTCACCATCCATCATTTCTGCCAATTGCTTTGATATGGCCAATCCCAGGCCAGTACCGCCAAATTTTCGCGTGACTGAAGCATCCACCTGGGAAAAGTTTTGAAAAAGCGATTCTATTTTGTCTTCAGGAATGCCAATGCCGGTATCTGTCACCTTAAATATCAACCAGATATTTTTTTCTGATTCCTGGTGCACACGTGCATCAAGACAGACTTCACCTTTTTGTGTAAACTTGATGGCATTGCCCAGTAGATTCATCATAATTTGCCTTAATCGCACAGGATCTCCATTAATGACGACTGGTACATCATGATGAACAATGCCATTCAATTCCAACTGTTTTTCAAGAGCATTATATGCCAGAACTTTCATCACATCACCAACAGTGGAACGTAAATCAAAGGAAATGTTTTCCAGTTGAAGTTTACCCGCTTCAATTTTGGATAAATCAAGAATATCATTAATGATATGAAGTAAAGACTCACCACTGTTTCGAATCGTAATCACATGACTGCGTTGATCTTCAGTCAACTCAGCACCTAATAGTAAATGCGTCATTCCAATAATGCCATTCATCGGCGTGCGTATTTCATGGCTCATATTGGCCAGAAACTGGCTTTTGGCATCATTTGCGTTCAATGCTTCAATCGCCCAGGAATTGGCTTCCTGAATGGCCTGTTCAAGTTGATCATTGATGGCGTCTGTCTTTAATTTCGCCTTTTCAAGCTCTAGCGCTTTGAGTTCAAGGGCTTCTTTTTGAAGGCGCAAGGTCAAATGCGTTTTGATTCGCGCCATGACTTCCTGATTATGCAATGGCTTTGTAATGTAATCCACACCACCCGCCTCAAATCCTTTAAGTTTGTCTTTTGAATTGTGAAGCGCTGTTAGAAAAATAACAGGAATGTCTGCAAACTCCGCCTTGGATTTAATTTCTTTGCATGTTTTAATGCCATCCATACCCGGCATCATGACATCCATAATGATTAAATCGGGCAATCGTTTCTCAGGACGATCATACATGACTTCAAGACGATTGATTGCTTCATGACCACTTTTTGCCACTTGAATTCGAAATTGATATTTTTCCAGGTAGCTGATGAGTATATTCAAATTGTCGGGTCGGTCATCAACAATTAACAAGGTTCTGTTTTTCCATATTTCTTGATTCATTGTTTCTTTCCAGTTATGTAATTGTTATCATTTTCGTTTTTTGTTTCAATTAATAAGGAAATCTCTGAAAATAAGTTCCTCATTTAATAATTGTTTATTTTGTTTTTGAACCAGGATTACACTGAAGAAGATGAATTAAAAGTGTTTTATTTCATCTTATTCATCTTCTTCAGTGTAATCCTGGTTCAAAAACAAAAATGAAAAGTTTGGTACGCATATGCTTGATTTTAAATTGTTGAACAGTCAAGCATTTT
>Ga0272440_1004197_pt1 | contig 10443 bp, 9 predicted proteins | sample SSMMMBAug17_FD_192440 | JGI IMG/M metagenome (GOLD analysis project Ga0272440, IMG submission 192440) | Marine sediment archaeal communities from Little Sippewissett salt marsh, Falmouth, MA, United States - SSM-MMB-Aug17 | ecosystem: Environmental > Aquatic > Marine > Wetlands > Sediment ... | reverse complement strand
TAGGTACTGAACTGGTTGTGGACGAATTTTTTCCATATTGAAAAGATCAACCAATTTATTGATAATTTGCTTAATGGTATTGAGGGCGCTTTAGCGTCCTTTCTCAATTCAGCGTTGGGCTTTAGCCGGCTTTAGCCCTACGCTGTTCTTGCAATTGCCGAGATCGTGCATTCCTTGTATGAAATTCACTTCCCCTAAACTGTACATACGCCCGCTGGTATGTTGACGCCCTTTCAGGGCTAAGATAAAGATATGTCCGACTTTTTGGGAATGCGCCCATTGTCAAGCCAGATCTTTAAAAAAAAGTATGCATTCGCCTGACTGCAATGAGATCAATGAACCAAAAGAAAAGTTTACATCAGTTCGTTTTTATGTTACGAACATCGTTTAATAAGTCAAAATTTTCAGTATAAAACCTTTAAGGAGGACATCATGCCCAGAGCATTAATATGCGGTTCTTTTGCATTTGATATTATCATGAATTTTGATGACACATTTCAACGTCATCTCTTACCAGACCAACTTCATCAGTTAAATGTTTCATTTCTTGTATCGAAAATGCGTCGCGAATTTGGCGGTTGCGCAGGGAACATTGCATACAATTTACATTTACTAGATCCTACTGCTGCCTGTCCCATGGGGACAGTTGGCAAGGATTTTTCTGATTATGCGCATTGGATGGATTCAAAAGGGATTCCAAGAAATCATATTCGGGCAATTGATTCCACTTACACTGCGCAAGCATATATAACGACAGATCAAAATGGTAATCAAATTACGATATTTCATCCAGGTGCCATGAATCATTCTCATGAAAACCAGGTGACTGATGCAGACGAGATTTCCATCGGTATTGTTTCGCCTGATGGCAAGCAGGGCATGATTGATCATGCCAACCAGTTCAGTGAATCAGGTATACCTTTTATGTTTGATCCAGGACAAGGTATGCCGATGTTTGATAGTAAAGAGCTTATACAGTTTATGGAGCAATCAAAATGGATGATTTTTAATGAGTATGAATTTGAATTATTTAAAGAACGAACAGGCAAATCTTTAAATGACGCCAGGTCTCAGGTTGATGCTTTGATTGTAACAAAAGGAGAGGCTGGTGCGGTAATATATACATCAAATAAAACGATAGAAATACCATCGGTAAAAGCCGCAGCCCTTCATGATCCAACCGGATGTGGTGATGCATTTAGAGGCGGCTTGTTGTATGGAATTTTAAACGATATGGATTGGGATATCAGTGGCAAGATTGGTTCTCTTTTAGGAGCGTATAAAATTGCATCCTTTGGCACCCAAAATCATGGGGTTGATAAATCAGCTTTTTTTGAACGATTTAGCTTTGAATTTGGAAATATTTTGCATTAAATATAGGGCTTTTTGAAAAAGCTTTTTTACAATAGATGATGAATGAACTCAAGCAAATAGTTGAAAATCAATCGCCCACACTTATTAAAAGAATTTAAAAAGAGCTTTCATATAATTAAATTGTTGACCCTGCAAAGAATGGCTTCTGATCAAAAAGGACGCATCTATATCGTGAATCAAAGTCGTTATAGGTTTAACAGTCACCGAGCAGTGAAAAACCATGACAACATTACTGGCAATTTTTTTAATTGCATTAACACTATCAATTGTAATAACGCCCATTGCCAAAAAATATGGTGAAAAATTGGGCGCTATAGATCTTCCAAATGAGCGAAAATACCACCAATCTCCTATTCCGAGAAATGGTGGACTGGCCATTGTGTTTACCTTTTTTGTAACACTGGGCATCATGTCTTTTTTCAATACTGATGTTTCTAACAAATTGGAATTGGATCCGCCTACGATATATTTGTTTATCGGAAGCGGTATTTGTTTTGGTGTTGGATTATATGATGATTTCAAACATTTGGGGCCTTATATTAAGTTCTTATTACAAATCTTGGCAGCAACTGTGGCTTTTGTGGGCGGTGTTCGAATTGAATTTTTTCACGTGGGCAGTTTTTATATTCAAACCGGAATGCTAAGCTATTTTATTACTATTTTCTGGTTTGTTTTTTTTATTAATGCCATTAACCTGATTGATGGTCTTGATGGTCTGGCTGCTGGAATAACATTTTTTGCGAGTATCGTGCTTGTTATTCTGTCTGTAATTCAGAACAATTTTGTCACTGCAGTATTATTTACCGCCTTGAGTGGTTCAATTTTGGGCTTTTTACGTTATAATTTCAATCCTGCCTCAATTTTTATGGGAGATGGTGGGAGTTATTTTTTAGGATTTACAATAGCTGGCCTCTCCATTACAGGAGCTGTAAAAAGTCAACTGGGTGCAGCCTTGTTAATTCCACTTGTAGCCCTTGGCGTTCCAATATTTGACACGCTCATTTCTCCACTCAGACGATTCATGTTGGGTCAATCTTTATTTAAGCCAGATAAAGGTCATGTGCATCATCGCCTCATTGAAAAAGGATTGTCTGCAAGACGTTCTGTGCTGATTATTTATGGTATCACCATTTGCTTGTGTTTTCTTTCAATTTTTCTTGTCAATTTTCGCAATGAACAGGCAGGTCTGATTTTAATTGTTCTCGTTTCCATATCAATCGTTTTTATCCAAAAAATTGGATATTTTGATTATTTTGCGACAGACAAGATATATGGATGGTTTCGTGATGTTACAGACGAAGCTGGATTTACTCGTGATCGGAGAACGTTTTTATCTCTTCAGTTAGAAATAACCAATGCCAAAGAATTGATTTCATTGTGGGGAAAAATCTGTAATGCTCTTGACCGAATGGAATTTGATATGGCTCAGTTAAACATTCATAACAAACTTGAATATCCATTTGATTCTCTAAAGGGACAGGTTCCGGTACTAAACGAGGACCATATTTGTAAATTTAAAAAACCAAATGAATGTATCTGGGTTCGCAACACATTCAATGAAGAAAAGGATATTGTTAAATCCAGTATCTTCAAGATTGAATTACCTTTATTAACTGAAAACTATCAAAGCTATGGCACACTGTGGTTAATTAAGGATTTGAAACGTAATTCTATTTCACATTATACATTAAGACGCGTTGAACATTTGAGACGATCTATTATTACCGCACTGGACAAAATTTTAAAAACATAATATAGGGCATCAGAACAAAAAAGTCTGACTTTTTTGAATTGTGTCCCAAAAAACATACAAAAGTTAATACAATTGAGCAAAACCAATGTAGGGGCGAACATAGGGTTCGCCTCTCTATTGGTTTTGCTCATAGGCCTGATTTCGGTTTTTGTTCGAGGCAAACATTTTTTTCTGACTTGTACATACGCCCGAATAAATCTTAAATATCGATTTATGATAAGGTCATTAAAAAATGATGAAAAGCATTGTTCACTTTTTGTTTGAAGCCAACATATTGAAGTCTGTTCAACGAACTGGATTTCAATTTCTTGGCAGTGGTCACGAATCAGTTGCTGACCATTCTTTTATGATTTCAATTATTGCCTATGTCATGAGTAAATTGAATCCACAGATCAATCCCTTGAAAATTATTACAATGACGCTGGTACATGATCTGCCTGAAGCCAGAATGGGAGAGTTGAATTATGTGCATCGCCGATATACGACTGCTCATGAAGACAAGGCTTTAAATGATCTTGCAAAAAAAATTCCCTTTGGCCAGGAAATTGTGTCTTTGGTTGATGAATTCAATCAATGCCAAACAGAGGAAGCAAAGCTGGCAAAGGATGCAGATCAACTGGCATTAATCTTGGAACTCAAAGCATTGCATGACCAGGGCAAACGCGGCCCTGAAAAATGGTTAAAAGCCGCCCAAAAACGATTAATTACTGAAACCGGTAAGCAATTGGCTGAAACAATTATGTCTACTGAATGGGATGAATGGTGGTTTCAGGTCTTGCCGCCAGTAAAATAAAAATATATTTAAAAGGAGGTAAAATGGGAGTTGTCACACAAATATTAAACCGATCCATCGGAAAAAAAATATTGATGGCATTAACTGGTTTAGGATTTTGTCTTTTTTTGTTTGTCCATCTCATTGGCAACCTGTTCATTTATGGAGGACAGGATTTATTCCATGCTTATGTTGATCATTTGCACGCGCTGGGGCCTTTGATCTATATTTCAGAAATCGGCCTGTTGTTTCTTCTGGCTATTCACTTGATTATGGCGCTTACGTTGTATTTTCAAAACCTGACTGCCAGGCCTGTTACATATGTAAAAAAACGTAATGCAGGCGGAAGAACATTGTCATCCGGAACCATGCCATATACAGGCTTACTCATTCTAATATTTCTTATTACTCATCTCATTACGTTCAAATTTGCGGATCATTCAAAGCACACTGTGTTTGAAATTGTATCATCCACATTGATACAGCCCGGGTATCTCGCCATGTATGTTTTTGCGATGGTCGTTGTGGGTTTACATGTCAATCATGGATTCTGGAGTGCGTTTCAAACATTGGGACTGGATCATCCAAAATATATGCCTGCGATCAAAACGTTGAGCGTGGTATACAGTTTAATCTTGATTGTTGGATTTGGTTTTATTCCAATATACATAATGATGCTTTCGCTTCGTTAAAGATTAGGAGAATAACATGGAATTAAATGCAAATATCCCATCAGGTCCATTATCGGAAAAATGGGATAAACATCGATTTGAACAAAAGCTGGTAAATCCGGCAAACAAACGAAAATTTGAGATTATAGTCGTTGGAACCGGTCTGGCTGGAAGCTCCGCTGCAGCATCATTGGCAGAGCTGGGGTATCATGTAAAAATATTTTGCATTCAGGATAGTCCGCGACGTGCGCACAGTATTGCTGCTCAAGGTGGTATCAATGCTGCCAAGAACTATCCCAACGATGGGGACAGTATTCAACGCCTGTTTTATGACACAATAAAAGGAGGCGACTTTCGTGCACGTGAAGCCAATGTCTATCGACTGGCCCAAATCAGCAATCATATTATAGATCATTGTGTGGCACTGGGAGTGCCTTTTGCGCGGGAATATGGTGGATTATTGGCCAATCGGTCATTTGGCGGTGCGCAGGTTTCTCGAACATTCTATGCACGTGGACAGACTGGTCAGCAATTGTTACTTGGCGCATACAGCGCTTTAAGTCGTCAGATTGCCTTGGGTAATGTAGAAATATTTACGCGGCGTGAAATGATGGAAGTGGTCGTTCATAATGAACATGCCAGGGGAATTATTGTGCGCAATCTTGTCACAGGAGAATTAGAACGATTTGGTGCTCATGCTGTTGTTTTGGCCACTGGTGGTTATGGCAATGTATTTTTTCTTTCAACCAATGCCATGAATTCTAATGTTTCAGCCTCATGGCGATCCTATTTAAAAGGTGCATGCTTTGCCAATCCATCATTTACTCAGATTCACCCAACTTGTATTCCTGTTCATGGAACATATCAATCCAAACTCACCTTGATGAGTGAAAGTTTGCGAAATGATGGTCGTGTTTGGGTACCAAAGGAACCGAAAGATAAACGTCTGCCCAAAGATATTCCTGAATCAGAACGTCTCTATTATTTGGAACAAAAATATCCCAGCTTTGGGAACCTGGTTCCAAGGGATGTGGCGTCACGAAACGCTAAAGAACAATGTGATGCAGGTCGTGGTGTAGGTGAAACAGGCTATGCGGTTTATCTTGATTTTAGGGACGCTATTGAACGTGATGGTCAAAAAACAGTTGAAAAAAAATATGGAAATCTTTTTCAAATGTATGAACGTATCACCGGCGAGAATCCCTATGAAGTGCCCATGAAAATATATCCGGCAGTGCATTATACAATGGGTGGCCTTTGGGTTGATTATAATCTGATGACCACAATTCCTGGCCTTTTTGCTTTAGGTGAAGCCAATTTTTCTGATCATGGGGCCAATCGGCTTGGTGCCAGTGCATTAATGCAGGGTTTGGCAGATGGATTTTTCATCATACCATATACGATCGGTAATTATTTGAATGGCCAATCTCAATTAAATATTGATACATCCCATGAAGCATTCAGGGAAGCAGAAGTTGCAACGAATGAGCGTATTTATCGTCTGATTTCAATTGATGGCAAACGTACTGTGGATGATTTCCACAAATCTTTGGGACACATTATGTGGGAATATTGTGGCATGGCACGCAATGAATCCGGCCTTGAAAAAGCATTAAATAAATTGCCTGAATTGCGTGAAGAATTCTGGGAAAACCTCAAAATACCTGGAAGCAGTGAAAGTTTCAACCAAAGCCTGGAGAAGGCTATCAGAGTGGCCGATTTCATGGAACTGGGAGAACTTATGGTTCTTGATGCTCTTGAAAGAGAGGAATCATGCGGTTGTCATCTTCGTGAAGAATATCAAACCGATGAAAATGAAGCGCTTCGAAATGATGATGAATTTTGCTATGTATCTGTTTGGGAAAATCAGGATGATGATGATCCAGAGCTTCACACAGAGCCATTAAACTTTGAAAATGTTCAATTATCACAAAGGAGCTATAAGTGAGTACGCAAACAATCAATCTGACTTTAAAAGTATGGCGTCAAAATGGGCCAACCGATAAAGGTCGTCTGGATACCTTTCACGCCAAGAATATATCCAAAGACATGTCTTTTTTGGAAATGCTTGATGTTGTCAACGAAGGTCTTTCTGAAAAAGGATTAGAGCCCATTGCTTTTGACAGTGATTGCCGAGAGGGCATTTGTGGCATGTGTGGTGCGATGATCAATGGTCATGCCCATGGCCCTGAATCTGAAACCACACTCTGTCAGCTTCATATGCGTCATTTCAAGGATAGGGACAAAATTTTTATCGAACCTTTTCGCGCGCGGGCATTTAAAATTATCAAGGATCTGGTGATAGATCGCAGTGCCTTTGATCAAATAATTCAAAGTGGTGGATATATTTCAGTAAATACTGGCGGAGCGCCTGATGCCAATGCCATTCCCATTTCTCAAGAAGAATCAAACCTGGCAATGGATGCGGCTGCCTGTATTGGATGTGGTGCTTGCGTGGCTGCCTGTCCAAATGCATCAGCCATGTTATTTGTTTCCGCAAAAATATCTCATCTGGGACTGCTGCCTCAGGGGCAGGTTGAGGCCAGTAGAAGAGCATCAAAGATGATTTGTGAAATGGATCAATTGGGATTTGGCAATTGTTCCAATGAACGCGAATGTGAGGCAGCCTGCCCCAAAGGTATCAAAATTGAAAATATTGCACGAATGAATCGGGCGTTCATGAAGTCGGTTTTTTTGGGTCGCTCAAATGAGGGTTAATGAACAGGTGTAACCTGCACGTTCAACACGAACATCATTCAAAATAAAAATCTTATTATCAGTGATTCCCTTTGGAATATTCATTGACGCAAAACGAGTCCCGATGGCAATGATTCACCAAATATTGTTTTTTCTTCATTTTGTGAAACAGCAATGACATCAGTCAGGTATTTTACATGACTCTTTTCAGAACCATGAGATCGCATCCAGTCTATAATTATCTGTTGAAAGTCTTCATCAAAGTCACGCTTGCGGTCCCCAGTTTTTCGTGCCATTTGAGATATTGCAGCAAATATGGGTTTCATATTGCGCCACTCCTGTTGCATGATTCCTTTGATCCAACGTTGAAGTTGATCTTTATGAATGACTCTGTCAACAGGACCATACAAAAGTTCACGCGCACATAACCGAGACAAAGCCCACCAATGTTGTTGTTTTGCTTTTTTGGGGGTCATTTCATTGATAAGACGACTGGTCCAATCGGCTTTATCTTCATTGCTCAAACGTTCGAGATTGGCAATTGCCATCCACATTTCAATACGTTCTTGTGGTAAAACTCTTCTGCTGGCGCTTTTTTTGGACTTGAACAATGGTTTCAAATCTTGCATGAACTGTCGTTGTTGGCCAGCAGTCAGTCCACCGCTGACGCGTCGCCAAAAAATCCACCATTCACTCAACACTTGCGGATTTCTTGGATTTTTGGGTCCAGATTTATACAATTTCCATAATTGGGCAATACGATGTTCATCCAATGGATCTCCAAAACCGGGTCGAATGCCAAAACCTGTAAGATTAAGCCATCGGCTCTCATGTTGCGGGCTGATGGTTCTTTGTTGTTTGAGGGAAATCATCAAGTCAACCACTTCACGAAGCATACTTAGAGGCCAGTCGTCTTTTTGACGTTCAGTAATCTCACTGATACGTTGCATCAGTGTTTCAGGAGATTCTTTAAGGTGTGTTGAAAATACGTTGCGGATTGCATCACGCACACATTCGATTTGTGATTCTTCAAGAATTTCTAAAGCCAGAACTTCTTTTTGTTTGATTCTTTCTCGCAATTCAAATCGTAATTGCCATCGATGCTCTGTTTGTTTGGCTTTACACCAGATAGATAATGCGCCCAGTTCAGAATATTGTGTTTCAATAATAATTGGAAGCTGTTTCTGGATGGCACTTTTGCCATATTGAATAACAGTTTGAAGAGAAGGAAGCAGCGAAAAAGAATCATCAATATTAAATATCTCACCGGCATGATCTCCAGAACGATAGCTGGAGCTAAATAAGTCAAAACGCACGGGTTGATTGGCAAGCACTTCAAAAGTGTAATGATCAAATTTGTTTTCGCTGCCTTCCTCCTGGCCGCGTTCAACAATACACATGGCCTGCTTGCCCTGTTTTGTATCAATGCCCAGATAATAAGATCGCGCACTTCCGCTGCCAACACGCACACCATGCCCCATTTTTACCAATCCATAATATGCTGCACCGACTGCAACCGCTAAAAAAGGCTCTGGATTTTTTAATATTGTTGGTGGTTGGGATGCTTTTGACCAGGATTGAATGGATTGACAGATACGATTTTGAATCCATGAAGGCTTTAAAGATCCCCCATTAAATAAAATAACATCCGGCTGATACACATCTTTTGTTTGAATAAGCGTATCAATATCATCTTGATGGTTGGCTAAGAATTGACATAAATGCTTTGTAATTGCGGGTTCTTGTTCGTAAGGCAGGCCAAATTCAGTAATTCCTTTTCGTTGTTTTTTGACAATTTTTTTCATGTCAGTTGATGCAATAATCGGAAAAAAGCCATCCAAAACAGTTTTTTCAATTTCATTTTTATCCAGATTTGATGACAAAGTATTTGCAATGAGACTGCTACCTTCACCAATGAGTGTGATTGCGATTGACTCTGAAACATCAGACAAAATAGATTCTTTGGCCTCTCGACATTGGTGACACAATGATTGCCATCGATCAAGGCTCAATTGTTGACCGGATGTACCTTGCATTTTTTCTGCAATGGTTCGGGCCAGTGTTAAATCAATATTGTCGCCTCCCAAAATCAAATGATCCCCCACAGCAATCCGCTCGAATCGTTGATTGCCATCAATTTCCTGTAATGCAATTAATGTAAAATCTGTTGTGCCGCCACCAACATCACAAACAAGAATAAGATTTCCTGGGCTGACATGACGTTGCCATTCAGTATCATGACGTCCTAACCAGCTATAAAAGGCAGCCAAGGGTTCTTCAAGTAGAATGACATTGGATATTCCAGCCAGACGTGCGGCTTCAACAGTCAAATCACGTGCCACTTCATCAAAGGATGCAGGAACAGTAAGAATAACCATTTGATGCTCCAACCAGGCATCTTCATCATCACCCATACGTTCATTCCACGCCATGCGAATATGATCAAGATAGGCAGATGATGCCTCCACTGGGGAGACTTTTCTGACCCTCTGATCACTTCCCCAGGGAAGTATGGGAGATTGTCGATCCACCTTGTTATGACAAAGCCAGCTTTTTGCTGACAGCACCAATCGCGATGGAACTTTTTTTCCATGATCACGTGCATAAGCCCCTGTAATTTTTGAGGGGCTACTTTCCCAGGGCAGTCGCGTTGATTCGATATCAATATCGTATTCACCTGCAATATATAAAAATGATGGCAAAACCGAAAGCCTGGATATTTCTCCTGGTGCTGTAATCTGGGGGATTCGAAATATTTGAATCTGTGGTTTTGCAATGAATTCATCAGATAAATCCACATATGACACAGCAGAATTTGTTGTGCCTAAGTCTATACCAATTATAAATCGATGTTGTTTCACAGAGGGTTGTTTCTCCTTTGTCCTGCAGATAGCACATTAATGTAAAGAAAAATTCTCATTATCTGCTCCAGAACATAGTGCCCTTCGGGCAAATTTTAGATTAGCCTAACTTTTGTGCGTCTTCGGAAAGCCTGTTTGATATTTGCTTCAAGTGCAATGCCGCTTGCTAACGCGCGCGGCTCAGATTAAAAGCTGCCGAAATTTTCTGAGCCGCGCGCGTTAGCAAGCGGCATTGCACTTGAACCAATATAAAGCAAGATTTTGTTTTTCCGATACATTTAATTATCGATATTATTGATAACAATTCAGAATACA
>Ga0272440_1004196_pt1 | contig 10444 bp, 7 predicted proteins | sample SSMMMBAug17_FD_192440 | JGI IMG/M metagenome (GOLD analysis project Ga0272440, IMG submission 192440) | Marine sediment archaeal communities from Little Sippewissett salt marsh, Falmouth, MA, United States - SSM-MMB-Aug17 | ecosystem: Environmental > Aquatic > Marine > Wetlands > Sediment ... | reverse complement strand
GTTATAAGTATTGTGGGGGATTTACTGATATTCAGGAAGAATTGAAAAAAAGAGGCTATCAAGTTTTTTCTGCTGCTGTCGGCCCTTTTTCGAGCAATTGGGACAGAGCTTGTGAGTTATATGCATTTATTAAAGGGGGGAATGTTGATTATGGTCAATCTCATTCAAAAAAATATAATCATCGAAGATTTTCAAGGTACTATAAAGGCATTTATCCTCAATGGGGTGAAATAAATCCTATCACCGGAAAAGTGAATAAAATACATATTATTGCTCATAGCCAGGGAGGGCAAACATCACGAGCATTGGTAGCACTTCTATCGCGGGGAGCACCTGAAGAAATAAAGGAAACACCTGAATATGACCTTTCTCCATTATTTAAAGGTGGAAAACAATGGGTAAAGAGCGTAACCACCATTTCAACACCACATGATGGAATGACTGTCAATTATATGATGAACACTGTTTTTCCTGTTGGTCAACGAATAATACGTCTGGGAAGTATGCTCAGTCGTAGAATCGATGGTCTTGTGTATGATTTTAAAATGGATCAATGGGAAATCGAACGAAAAGCAAATGAATCATTTTGGGATTATGCCCGACGACTGAGAAGTCATTCTCTATGGCGCCGAACAAAAGATACCAGTGACTTTGATTTATCGCCTGAAGGAGCTGAGCAATTAAATAAATGGGCACGTGCTCAAAAAAATGTTTATTATTTTTCCTTTGCAACTGAAGAAACCTTTAAATCACCATTCAGTGAACGTCAATATCCTGAGCTAACAATGGATTTTATCTGGTTTCCAGCAGCTGTTTTTATGGGGGGCTTTTCCAGGAATGAACCGGGTAAAATTCCAATTGATGAAACCTGGTATCAAAATGATGGCGTTGTGAATACAAATTCTATGGATGGTCCTACCATAGGTTCGACAGATATGATTAAAGATTTTGATGGTACCCCCCAAAAAGGTCTTTGGAACTATATGGGCATTTTAGGCTCCTGTGACCATGCAGATATTATTGGAGCCATGCGATATTTTGGAGAAAAATGCCCGGCTGGTTATCCAGGACTTTTTGAATGGTATGTTTATTGGGCAGAATTCATTAGTCGATTGCCAGAATGATATCAATATTATGTTGATGGTGTCATCTTTTATATTATTTTCGATATTGCTGCATCGTTTTTAAGATAATTTGTACATGTTTTTCAGAAGCGCCCGATTCTTTCAGCACTGATGTTCTGGCACTTTGGCCAAATTTGATAGATTGTTTTTTATCACTGGCAAGCATTAATACCTTCTCTGTTAACTCTTGTTCATTTTTGACTTCAATTCCACCGGATGATGCCTCAAGAATTGTTTTTGCCCATAAAAAATCATCCATATAAGGACCATAAATAACAGGTTTGGCCCACACTGCCGGTTCCAAAACGTTTTGTCCACCCTGAGGCACCAGACTTCCCCCACAAAAAACAACTGAAGCAATGCTATATAAATTCGCCAGATCTCCAATTGTATCCACCAAAATGATCTGAGCATCTCTATTTTGGATGCCTTTACATTGAGAGTAGCGGTTATAGGTCAAACGACATTGTAACATATAGCTTTCAATGGATGGACATCGTTCTACGTGGCGTGGCGCAATCATACAGATTGCATTGGGATATTTTTTTTGAAGTGATTGAAATGCTGAAAGCACCATTTTTTCTTCACCTGACCTTGTACTTCCGGCAATAAATACAAAGTCTTCCGGCCCAATATTTAAACATTTTTTTAACTGAACAGGCAACAGCGGATTACTACACGTGCTTTGCAATATATCAAACTTGGCATTTCCAGACACATGAACTTTTTTGGGCTCAGCACCTATCTGACAAATACGATGAGCATCCTGAGTACTGATCATACTGAATGCATCAATCTTTTTGACAATAAAATGAGCCAGAGACGAAAATTTTAGATAACCAGAAACAGTTTTTTTAGAGATTCGTCCATTTACAATAACCACAGGAATGTTTAAAGCGTTTGCTGTATAAATCCAATTTGGCCATATTTCTGTTTCCAATAATACAAGAATGTCGGGCTTAATATGATGGAATGCCAATCGAACAGAGGCCAGGCTGTCAATGGGAGCATACAGGCATTGAAGATGGGAACGATTGATGGTTTGAGCGACATCATAACCTTTTGGCGTTGTTGTTGAAAGAATAATATCCAGGTTCGAATCTATTTCAAATAATTTTTCTATCACTGATTGTGCAACCTTGACTTCGCCAACAGATACAGCATGTAACCATAGTCTATTTTTTTTAGGTAATGAACGTTTAAAAGAATAATAACCAAATCTCTCTATAATCAGCTTATGATAACGCCCGGTTAACCAGGTGCAAAATAGAATAAAAGGGACAAAAAAAAGAACTAAAGACGAAATAATAACATATATCAGGTAATAAATATTCATCGAAATCCTATTTCATCAAAAGAATCGCCATTAACTTTTAATAAATACAATTGTTTTTGAGCATCACCTTCGACATTAAAATTGGTAAATCCTGTTACTCCTTTATACTCGTTCATATGCAGCATAGCATCTTTTAATTGTTCAGTTGTTTGGATATTGCCAGTATTTAATAAACCGAACAGTAACATGGCTGAATCATATGTAATGGCTTCCCATAGCGTTGGCTTTTTATCAAATGTTTCTTCATAGGAAGACACAAATTGTTGAACATGGGGTTGCTGACTTCCACAAAAAAATAAGTCTGGGAATACAGCTTTTTGAACATACCATTTGGAAATTTCCAACAAACGATCCGAATGCCAGAGATTTGTCCCCAAAAGTTGAATTTTTCTAATATCATGGAACTGAAGTTGAGGTGCAATCATACCGACTTTATCAGGTTTATCAGGAATAAATACAGCGTCAAAGTCAACAATGGGTTTGAGTTTTTTTTGTCTCCATTTACTGATTCCCGGACGATCGAAATATTTTCCAATCATTTTTTTGATGGGTTCTGCAAAATCGGTCTGTTGATTGTTATAAGTATTAACAGCACGAACAAGTCCTCCTTTTTCGATAACTACATTCCAAAATGAATCCATATATGATTGGCCATAAGGATCGTTTGGATAAAGGATTGCAAAATCACGTAAACCAAGTTCATCCATAGCATAAGATAATATTGCGCGAACCTGTAAATCCTGAGTAATAAAATTTCGAAAGACAAAAGGTCTGTCAATGGTAATTCCCTCACGAGATGTCAACAGTATGATAGGAATTTGAGCGGCATTGGCACTTAAAGCAACTGCTTCTGCCTGATCTGAAGTAATTGGGCCAATAACAGCCTTAACGTGATCCTGCATCAATTTTTTAAAAGCATTTATAGCATCTTCAGGTGTTTCGCCGGAATCCTGAATTTTTAATTGAAGCGGATATACGTTTGGAAGGGATGAAAACTGAGAATGGGCAAATAATGCCCCATTCATAGCAAGCTGACCAAATTGTTTGAATTTTCCAGATAGTGGAAGCAGACAACCAATGGAAAAAGATTCAAAAACATCACCTTGCTCAATGGCTTGAATTTGCTCCTGAATAACAGGAACCATCTCATGATCAGGATAATTGTCCACTATACTGCTAAGAATTGATAGGGCTTTATGGGATTCATCTGATTTAATGTAGATCTGAGCCTGTTGAAACAACATATACACCATTGGAAAACGTCCCTGATAAATATTGATCGAATATTGAAGTTCATCAGGGCTTAGTATTGAAATAGATTGTTTGACCCGGGTGATGATCACAGATAATTCATTTTGGGTGGCAATTTCAAATGCATTTGCATAAGCAATAACAGATTCTTGAGCGCGATCCAAAGCAAGTAGAATATCTCCTTTTAGAATATACAATCGACCATGATCACTCTCATGAGTCAGCTTGAATGCTGGTTCGATTCTTTTGAGTGCTTCTTCATATTTTTTTTGATTGTAATCATTATGAATTAAGCCTAATTGAGCACGTGATGCAAAAATGCTGTCAGGATAGCCTGCAATAAGCTGTTGATATACGTTTGTCGCTTTATCGAATTGTCCCTGAATGGTATAAATTGAACCGATTTTCATCAAGGATTTTTCTTTATAGGTCCCTTTTGTTGCCCTTGAAATATATTTTAAATACATATCAAGGGCTTCAGCATATGATCTTTTTTGGTAAAATTCCTCAGCTTTCTGAAATGTTGCTGTTTCAAAATCAATTGTTGGTTCAGGTGGTTCTGTTGGTATTGAGATGGGCTTCGTTTGGCTACAGCTTTGAATTGTAATGATAAATATTGACATCAAAAAAATCGAAAAAATTGTTTTTGTCTTAATCATAAAAGGCTCCTGTATTGGATTTAATACATCAAAGTCAGAAAATTTTTTTGGATTGGTGTAATCTTTCATTTTTTTATAATTATATTTCTATACATTATTCTATTATAGTTTAGGAGATAGTAAAAAGATAATATTGAAAAAGTTAAAGCAGAGATATTGATGGTTTCTGAAATAATATATTTTTTACACGTCTATAATCAGGATCAGACTGTATTCTGATCCTGATTATAAGTATTGAAATAGTTCATAAAAAGCACTAAAGGCTTTATTTTTTCTTGTCTACACTGATATGCATAAATTTCAATGTTTCATAGGTAATACTACCAATGGCCAACCCCTTATCTCTCTGAAATGACTTAAGGGCTCTTCTCGTTTGTGGGCCCAATACGCCATCAATAGGTCCTGGATGATAGGTATCTTTTTTCAGAGATGTCTGAATTTTTTTAACAAGGCTTCGATCAATATTGGTTTCACACATTGTACGCTGCCATGAGAAACGTCCTTCGGATATTTTAACTTTCTTTGTAATGGTTTTATATCTGGCCGGAAGCGGGACCACTTTTTTTTGTGGTGGTGTGATCATTTTTTTATATTTAACTGTTTTATAAACTGGTGGGACTTGAATTTCTTCAATTCTGGCAGGACTGACCATAATACGTTTTTTTACAGTTTTATATACAGGGGCGACATGAACCAGGCACATAACTTCACCAGTAGCATTGTCCATTTTTTCAACATTACCTCGACCTTTTTTCCAAACAGAATGAGCCTCTTTCACTAAAATTTTTTCATCAACCCATTTGTATACAGCAGGAATTTCTTTATATTCTGTCGTTGCCTCATTAATCAAAACCTTCTTTTCTTCCCATTCGAATTGAGCCGGAATAATTTTTATTTCCTCAGTTGCAGGCTCAATCATAACCTTTGTGGTAACTTTTTTATATTTTGGGGAGATATAAACACGGGCATAACATTCTCCCGGTTTTGCATTAGGTGGTAATTGGGTAGTCATGTCTCCAACAGGTACAGAAGCTTCTAACTTAGAACTTTCTTGAGCTTTTAAAGATGCAATTTCCAGTTCTTTTCTGTATTCCTGAATGGTCATTTCTTTTTTTTCAAGCGCAGCCCTCAATCGTTCAATTTGAATTTGTTGTTGCTGATAAGCATCGTCTGTTTTAATTTCTGGTGCGGGTTGAGATATTGGTACATTCTCAACAATATCTTTTTCATAGATATCATCTGCAGGTTGAGTGGTTCCAATGTTGAATAACCTTGCACATCCAACAAAAAATATAAAAAAGCACAATAGAAAAAATAAGCCCAAACGTTTAAGATTCATTTTAAAAACCTCCTTGTAAATATTAATTAACTATTTTAAATACCAAAAGTCTTTTTAACACATTTTTTTTTGAGTCACAAGCGTCTTTTTTGTTGGTTTGAATATTCAAGGCTCAAGCATAATTTAATTAGATAATATTTAGATAAAGAGTAGAGATGTAATGACTAACCAGTAGTGATATGTCTATATAGTAGTTTTTCTGTTTATTTCAAGAAAATACGAAATACACTTTATTGATAGACTTCTGAAAAAAATGTATTATTTATAAAATAAACATTCTCAAAGACAATTTTTTTAGATTATGGGCATTGTCCACCTTAGTAAAATACAATGAAAACAGTTTACATTGAAACACTTGGTTGTCCTAAAAACGAAGTTGACAGCGAGCATATGCAGGGTTTACTTCAAAACAATCAATTCATCTGTGTATCTCAACCGGAATTAGCGGAAATCATCGTTATTAACACTTGCAGCTTTATTGAGGCTGCCGCATCAGAATCTATTGAGCGAATTCTTGCCTTATCTGAATATAAACAAACAGATAAGTGCAAAAAATTAATTGTCACCGGTTGTCTGGTTCAACGATATGCATCAGATATCAAAAAAGAGTTTCCTGAAGTTGATTTTTTTTTAGGAACAGGGGCATTTAATAAAATTTTACATGTGGTCCATCAAACCGAAACACCGGCGTGTATTTACACTCCTGACCCAAAACAATCATCAAATTGGTTTGAAAATGTTCCACGAATGATAAAACCGGATGCCAAAACTGTTTACATTCGAATTGCTGAAGGTTGCAGTCTTCATTGCACATACTGTATCATACCTGAATTAAGAGGCCCATACCAAAGCCGACCTTTTCATAATATTATCAAAGAATTTAAACAATACCTTGATGCTGGCGCAAAAGAAATTGTTTTAGTGGCACAGGATACCGCTGCTTATGGCCTGGATTTATCAACACATTATCGATTGTCAGATGTGTTAATAAAAATGGGGGAAATTATTGAACAACAACACCTTTCTACTCGAATACGTGTTTTATATGTCAATCCTCAGCATATTGATGATCGCTTGATCAATACATTTCGGACAGTTAAATCCCTTTGTCCCTATATTGATTTGCCCATACAGCATGCACATGACGACATTCTCAAATATATGGGAAGACCTTACACGCAAGAATATTTAAAACAATTAATAAAAAAAATAAGAACTCAAATCCCCGATATTGTCCTGCGAACAACCATACTGGTGGGCTTTCCAGGGGAAAAAGAATCTCATTTTAATGAACTTTTTAATTTTATCAGTGATATTCAATTTGACCATTTGGGCGTTTTCGATTATTCTGATGAAGATGATTTATCATCACATAACTTGAAAGAACATGTTTCAGATGAAGAAAAAGAAGATCGACGTCATCAATTGATGACCTGCCAGGCAGAAATATCATACAATCGCCAACAACGTTTTGTTGGTCATGTGTATAAAATTTTAACTGAACATTTGTCTGAAGATAATCCACCTCTTAGAGAAGGACGAACGTATTTTCAATCACCTGATATCGATGGCATTACCTTAATTAAAGGACAACCGGTTGCATCAGGAGAGTTTCGTCAGGTTAGAATTACTTCTGCAATGCATTATGACCTTATTGGAGAGGTCTTGTGAAAAAAAAACTAAAACAATTGATTCTATCAGCAGTTGCTGATGATCTCGAACAAATTGAAATTGCATTAAATCATAATTTAAATCCTTATCTTGAGCTGGTTCAGCAAATAGCCGGTCATATATTATTTAGCGGCGGTAAACGTTTGCGACCCTTGCTTATGATTCTTTGCGCACGAATGTGTGGATATAAGGGAGAAAAATTAATCCATTTTTCAACCATGTTTGAATACCTGCACGTTGCCACATTATTGCATGATGATGTAATTGATCAGGCTGATATGAGACGCGGAAAAAAAGCAGCCCATCATGTGTTTGGCGCAGCAGAAACTGTGTTAACCGGTGATTACTTATTGGCAAAATCCCTTGCCATTGCCAGTGAAACACAAAAAATTGCTATTATTCAACTGGCTGCAAAAATTACCGAAGAAATGGCTCAAGGCGAACTGCTTCAAATGATGAATCAGAGAAATCCCGAACTGACCGAACAAGATTATTTAAGTATCGTTCAATCAAAAACAGCCGTGCTTATGCAGGCATCTTGCGAATCTGGTGCAATTCTCGCTGACGTATCACCGAATGTTCTCAACTCTGTTTCCAATTTTGGAAAAAATATTGGCATTGCATTTCAAATGGCCGATGATGTCCTGGATTATACCGCAGAAACGAAAATTCTCGGCAAACAAATTGGAGCTGATCTCAGAGAAGGAAAATTAACTCTTCCTATAATATACACCCTTAATAAAGCCAATTCAACTGAACGCGCTTTTATTGAAAAGGTCATTCAAGATGAACATTTTTCCCATACAGACTTTGAAAAACTTATTGATATCATGACAACCTACAACAGCATCAGTTTTTGTATGGCCCATGCCGAGTCTTTTATTGATAAGGCTCGAAAAGCTCTTAAAGCAATTCCGGAAACACCGGAACATCAAATTTTATATCATATTGCTGATTTTGTTGTGGCAAGAGATTATTAGGAGTGAACAATGAAACAATCCATCTTTATTTTTATGTGCTGTTTTCTGATATCAGTTGTTGGATTTAGCACACAGGCTTATGCTAAAAAAATCAAGGGTACACTTTATTTAAAAACAGTTGGCACTGGCATTATTGAAGAAGAAAATGTTGACAAGGCACGTGAGTTGGCCATTCAAAATGCTCTGGCATCGGCAGTTGAATCGGCTGTCAGTAAAATTCTTCCAGCAGAAAAAATTGAAGCTGATTTTCAATTGCTAAGTGACCGCATTTATAATCCCATTCAAAAATTTATTAAAGGGTTTCGTGTTTTGGCTGAAGCCCAATCGAATGAATATTATCGTGTTTATGTGAAAAGCACCATTTCTGTCGATACACTTCGCAACAATTTATTAGAAATTGGTGTTCGTATGGAGAAAAAAAAATTACCTGGTATTTTGATGTTTATTTCAGAACAAAATATCAACCAACCTATATATCAATGGTGGCGAATCAAACCTCTGGCGCCGCCATTTAATCCTGCTGAAATTGAATTCAATAAAATTCTTAAGCAAAAAAATTATCAAATTGTGAGTCGATACAAACTGGTTCGAAAATTATGGGCAAGAACTGAATTTCAGCAAGATCAGCCAGAAAAAGATGATTTTATTTCATTTGCAAGATCAAATAATGCTCAGATTGTTTTAGTTGGCCATGTGGAAACCTTTCCTTCCCCGGGTATCATTGGTTCTGAAATGGCATCTATTGATGCAAAAATATTTGTAGAGGCTTATCAAACCCAAACAGGAATAGTGATTGCTCAAACCGAGCAAACAGCCAGAGCTATCAATTATAATGAAGTCATCGGTGCAAAAGAAGCAGTGACAAAAGCAGCAACACAGGCTGCTGAAATACTGGCCACTCAAATTGAAACAGGCTTACAAAAAGCAGGAATGAATGCTGCACAAGTTGAGCTTCTCGTGTCAGGAACCAAAAAATTGGCTTACTTTGTGGCTTTCAGAAAAACGTTGGCCAGTGAAATACAAGGTGTTTCAGCCATCAGGCTAAAAGAACTAAAATCAAATGAGGCTAAAATTGAAGTTGATTTTACAGAAGGCGGCGATGTGTTGGCCAAACGTTTGATGCTACAATCTTTTGATAATTTTGGACTTAATATCAAAAAAATATCAACATCACAATTATCCTTGGAATTGGTTTCAAAAGAAGCGCTTAAACAAATTCGGTCTGAAGAAAAAAGTGAGACTTATGAACCTCAATCAGAATTAAATGAATAAATCATCAGGAAAAATGTTTGAGATGTCCATTCCTAATTTTTTGACAATTATACGAATTTTATTAACACCCATTTTTGTTATTTCAATTATCAAAAATGCACTTGCTTTATCGTTATGTATATTTGCAGTGGCTGCTTTGACAGATGCTCTTGATGGCTTAATTGCCAGATGTTTTAATCAGAAAACAGAACTTGGCGCACATCTGGACCCCATTGCTGATAAATTATTGCTTTCTTCGGCATATATTTGTCTGGCGATTATTAATCATATTCCAAACTGGCTGGCTGTTATTGTCATCAGCAGAGATGTTATTATTTTGATGGGTATGGCCATTTGTTATATAAACGATGTTCATGTACCGATCAAACCAAGCATTGCCAGTAAGGCAACAACCCTTACTCAATTAATAACAATAACACTCGCATTATTGAATGAATTCTATCCTCTGACATCAAGTATCATCATTTTGTGTTGGCTTACAGCGATATTGACCATTATTTCAGGCTTGCATTATGTTTTTATTGGAATGACATTATTACATTCACATGGAACCGAAAACCATTATGAGGTTTCAACATGAAATCACCAAAAGACCAGATGAGCCATAATGATATTAATGACATACTGGAAAGTCGTGCCAAAAAACTGGCAGAACTTCCCAAAAAAGAACATGATATTGATAACATATTTCATGCCATATCATTTACTATTGGTGAAGAAAGATATGCTGTTGATATTCATCGTGTGCGCGAAGTTCACCCACTGAATCGCCTGTCACGAGTGCCATGTACTCCTGATTTTGTTGTGGGTAC
>Ga0272440_1004195_pt1 | contig 10444 bp, 9 predicted proteins | sample SSMMMBAug17_FD_192440 | JGI IMG/M metagenome (GOLD analysis project Ga0272440, IMG submission 192440) | Marine sediment archaeal communities from Little Sippewissett salt marsh, Falmouth, MA, United States - SSM-MMB-Aug17 | ecosystem: Environmental > Aquatic > Marine > Wetlands > Sediment ... | reverse complement strand
AGCTCAAAAATGCTCGATAAACTGAATTAATTTCTCACCAAATTTTAATCATTGGTTTCAGCTCAAACCGCCTAAAGGCGGAACTACAAACTGGAAATAAATTCTCTAACTTTTTTGTGTTGCACCCATTAGAGATTTGTATGAGGAAGCGATATATTGCTCTCCAAAATCTGTTATAATCAATATATTAAATATTATATCTAAAGGTTTAATTCAGATTTTTAGCTGCTTATTCTTTCTTAAATTTTTGATAAAAATAAGACTTTTTGGCTGTTTTTCTAAATAATATGGTAAAAAATTTTCAAGAAAATTTATTGCATTAATTGTTGTTTCATGTGAAGGGCGTATTCTTTTTGCTGTTTCAAAATCTACATTTGATATCCAGTTCAATTCTTTGATTGATTTTTTTATAAGCACAATATTGTCTGATTTTTTACTACAATTTGGACATATAATACTTCCTTTTTTTAAATTAAAAAAAATTTCTAATTCTTTTATATCATCAATATGTCGTTTGCATTTTATACATGTTAATAGATTTGGCTTAATACCTGTAATTGTTAAAAAATGCATTTGAAACAGGATACTTATTATAATTGGATTTATTTCTCCTTTATCAAGTTCTTCTAATATATTATTTAATAAATCATAAGTTGCTTTTTGGTCATATTTTTCTTCAAGCCAGCTGTTGATAATTTCAGCAAAATAGCTTGCATAAGCAGTATGAATAATACTACTGCGAATATTTTCAAATGGTTGGATAATTGAAGCTTCTTGTAAAATCAGTGGATTTTTATTTTTGACAGGTTTTATAATTATATTAAGTTTATTGAAAAGTTCTAATGCACCTTGAAATCTTTTAATGCTTTTTTTAGCGTATTTTGCAATAGCGGAGATTTTTCCCATATTATCGGTTAAAAAATTTATTATGAGATCAGAATCCCCATATTGGATGGAGCGGATAATTATTGCCTGGCATGAAAAAGAGTTCATATATTAAAAAAAAATATTGCTATCATAAAATAAAAATATACACTTAGTATATCAATAGCTGTTGTAACAAATGGTCCTGTAGCAACTGCTGGATCAATGTTTATTCGTGCAAAAAGCATTGGTACAAGTGAACCTATAAAAGTTGCAATAATCATTGATGATAATACAGATGACCCAACTACAATGCCAAGCTGCCATTTGCTATAGCTTGATGCTGCAACTATTCCAATAAATAAGCCATAGCAAATGCCTAAAATCGAACCAATTAATACTTCTTTCCAGACAACAGGTATTATATCTTTTATAATTATTTTTCCAGTAGCAATACCTCTGACAACTATAGTGGATGATTGAGTTCCTACATTACCTCCCATTCCCATTATAACAGGAATAAAGGCTGCAAGAAAAGTTAGTTTTGATAATGTTTTTTCAAAATTGCTTATTATAAAAAATGCTAGTATTCCGCCAAGACAGCTTGCAAATAACCAGGGAAGTCGATTTCTAGTACTTAAAAAAACAGATTTTGTCTCTCCAAATTCTTCACCAGCACCAGCCATTTTTAAAATATCTTCAGTAGCTTCTTCCCTAATAATATCAATTATATCATCAACAGTAATAATACCTACAAGTTTATTGTTTTCATCAGTAACAGGAACTGCAAGTATATCATAGCGGGCAACAATTTTAGCAACCTCTTCTTGATCCATATCTGTTTGGACAGATAACACATCAATAGTCATAAAATCTTTTAATAATTTTTCAGATGAAAAAACTACTAACTGTCTTAATGAACAAACTCCAACCAATCTTCCATATTCATCAATAACATACAAATAAAAAGGCATTTCAACATCACGATACTCTTTTTGTAATGAAGCTATAGCTTCTCCAGCAGTTATATCTTCTTTAAGAGCTACAAAATGTGGATTCATAATACCGCCGGCAGTTTTATCATCATATCTCAGCAAAACTTCAACTTCTTCAGAATCAATCTTATTCATACCTTCAAGTATACTGCTTGCTCTTTCAGGTGGAAGTTTTCCAATTAAATCCGCAACATCATCATTAGGCATTGTCTCAAGTATAGAAATGATTAGATTATCAGGTATATCACTAATTAATCTTAGAAATGTATCTTTTTCTAATTCACTTAATAATAATCCCTTTTTTTCCTTATCTTCTATTATATCAAATATACGCTTTTGATCAGAATAAGATATAAAACCAAAAAAAATTGATAAATCTGCTGCATGTGTTTTATTTACTATTTTTCTTAAATTGCCAGCAGCACCTTTTCTTAATAAACGTTTTATTGTTTCAAATAGTATTCTATTTTGGGAACGAAGCATTCTTTTTCTCCATTTATTATTAATTTTACTATTATAAATGATTTTAAGTTTATATTCAACTTAAAATATGTTAATCTTTTGTTTAGATAGATATAATAATCCAAAATTAAAACCTGTTATGCACAACCTTTTATTTTATGAGGATATATTTGAAATATTTATTTTTTTTATTTTTTGTGAGTTTTATTCATGCCATTTTTTAAAGCAGATGTTCAAATTACAAAAGAATTAGAAAACTTAACAGAACTTGAATATCAAGCACCTGATTTTAAAATACATTCTTAAAACCTGTTATGGACAACCTTTTATTTTATGAGGATAAATATGAAATATTTATTTTTTTTATTTTTTTTTATTTTTTGTGAGTTTTATTCATGCCATTTTTTAAAAGCAGATGTTCAAATTACAAAAGAATTAGAAAACTTAACAGAACTTGAATATCAAGCACCTGATTTTAAAATATATTCTTTCAAAATAAAAAATGATAATTATAACAAAATTTATTGCCCTGAGCTTAATACAATATCTAATGCTGGTTTGCCTGTAATGCCTTTTTATAGCTTTTTAATGGAAATAGAAGGGTCTGTTAAAATAGAAATTGATGAAAATAACAGTTCAAAAAATATTGATAATATAAATATTTCTCCAAGTCCTAATATTTGGATTGATGATAATAATAATTATATAAAAAAATATGAAAAAAATTATGAAATATACAATAAAAATAATATGTTTCCAAAAACAATTGTTGAAATTGATAAAAGCGGCATATTTAGAGGCACCTCTTTTAAAAGAATAAAACTTTATCCATTTCAATGGAATCCTGTTACAAAGCAGTTAAAATATTACAAAAGAATTAAATTCAAGCTGATATTCAATAAATTTATTAAAAAAAAACAGAATATTGAATCATATTCTTTTTTTGAAAAAATTAAAAATGAAACAATATTAAATTATAAAACAGGTATAAATAATCTTAATAAAACAATTTATAAAAAAGATAATAACCCCAAAAAAACTAATAAAAATATAAATTCTCAAATAATTAATAATTCAATAAAAATTTTTATTACAGAAAATGGTTTATATAAAATAACATATGATGACATAAAAAATACCGGAATTGATCCTTCAAAAATAAATCCATATTCATTAAAGTTAATAAATTGCAATCTTACACATTCATTTAATGTTTTTTGCGATTATAATTGTTTTAAACAAGGAGATTATATTGAATTTTATGCCAGAAACTATGAAGACAAATTTACATCATCAAATATTTATTGGCTTTGTTTTGATTATTTAACTGAAAATATGAAAAACAAAAAGATAAATCAAATTCAAATCATTGATGGTTATCCTTATAGCTTTTGCAGTCAAATTACGAATTTTTGGCAAAGCCTGCATTTTGAAGAAAATAGTACAATTTATTCATTATTACCATCTCCTACAAAGATTGACATCTGGTTTTGGGAAAGAATTTTTACAAATGATAATAAAAATTACACAATCAATATACCATCACCATCAAGCATTAATTCTAATGCTTATTTGAAAATAGGCTTTACTGGACGTTCATTATTTACCCGAAATACAGTAATTAATTTTAACAATATTCAAAATATTTCTGATGATATTTGGGCAGGGAATGTTGAATATGTTCAGATATCTGAAATAAAACAAAATAATATTATAAATGGAGATAATAATATTGAGATAATTTCAAAACAAATCAATGAAAACATCGACAGTTTCTATTTAAACTGGATTGAATTAGATTATATGCGCGATTTAAAAGCTGTAGATGATAATTTATTATTTTCAATTTCTGCAAATGATTGTGTAGAAATACATATAAATAATTTTAATAATAATAATATAAGGCTTTTTGATATTACTGATTTATCAAATTTAAAAGAAATTAAAAATTTTAAAGTAAATGAAATATCATCAAAATTCAGTATATATTTTCAATACAATATTAGTGAAAAAAATGATTTTTTTGTTCTTTGTGAAAACAAAATAAAAGCACCTCAAAAAATTAAATATGTAAAATTTGACAATTTAAAAGATACATCAAAAGGCGCTGATTATATTATAATTGGACCTGAATCATTTATTCCAGAGCTAAATTTACTTGGTAATTATCGAAAAAAAACATTTCAAAGAGTTGAGATTGTAACAATTGAATCAATTTATAATAATTTCAATTCTGGTTTATTTAGTCCAAATGCTATAAAAGATTTTCTAAAATTTGCATATGAAAATTGGACTAGACCTGCTCCTTCATTTGTTTTGCTTATTGGAGATGCAAATATTGATTATAAAGATTTGTTAAAAACAGGTAAGAAAAATATTGTTCCTACTCATTTATCATATGATTCTCAAATGGGCATTGTACCAGATGACAATTGGTTTGTATGTATTGAAGGTGAAGATTCTATCCCTGAAATGGCTGTTGGAAGGCTTTCAGGTAATACTAATAAAGATATTTCTGATCAGGTACAAAAAATAATTAACTTTGAGACTAATCAAGACATTGATTTAAAACAAATTTTACTAATATCTGATAATCCAGATAATGATACACCGCTAGATTTCAAATATGAAGAAATTCAAAATGAATTATGCAATTATATACCTGATTTTTTCGAAATCTCAAAAATTTATTTAGATAAATTCTCAAATAATGCTGAACTTGCAAAATCAGAAATTATTTCATCAATTAATAAAGGATCATTAATAACAAATTTCGTAGGACATGGAGGGCTTACAAACTGGGCTGGTGAGTTTATGTTTGATTCATCAGATATCCAAAAACTAACAAATCAAAACAAACTTACATTTGCAATATCTCTTAATTGTTTGAGTGGTTATTTTGCTCATTTTAGTACCTATTGCCTTACAGAAGGATTTGTTAAAACCTCTTCTAAAGGTGCTGTTGCAGCTTTTGGTCCTTCAGGCTTATCAAATACTTCTGATGTAAAAGTTTTAGGAAAACAAATTTTTTCAAATTTATTAAAATATGACAGACTTGAAACAGGTAAAATTATATATAGCGCTAAAATAAATGCTTATGGATCTGGAATGTCTGATTATGCCATGCAGATGTTTAATTTAATAGGCGACCCTGCTGTTAAAATTAAATTTAATCCTGTTTTTTGTGATCTTGATTTAAATGGCAAAATAGAATTAAAAGATATTATGTTAGCTTTAAAATTATTTGTTAATGTAGATGATAATAAATCAATAAAAAACAATGTTAATAATAAAATTGATATGGCCTTTATAATTTATTTAATGCATTTTTTTTCTTTTTATAATAATAATATTTAATCAATTTAATAAAATTATTATTCGGAAAGATATCCGGTAAATTTTGATTTAGTGTAACCAAAATTGCCGGTCAAAGTCTAACTCGTAGAGACAAGGCATGCCTTGTCTCTACATTTCAATTACCAAAAATCTTGCAAAAAAGATATCGATCAGCTATTTTGGCTACACTCATTTTGATTTTTATCAATAAATATTGATAGTAACGTAAAAAATGAATTTTACAAAAATCGGTATTAACAATTTCAAATTGTTACACAGATAAAAATCTCATTTTTTAACTTTTTTACATGACCATCAATATTTGTTTTGCCAATAAATTAATAATACGAAGGAAAAATTGAAAAAATGTATGAAATTGAATTAAAATCATATAAAAAAAACTGGGTTAACCTTTTTCAAAAGGAAGCACAAATTATTAATAAATTTTTAAATGGTAATATTATATCATTAATTCATGTTGGAAGTACTTCTATAGAGGATATAAAAGCAAAAGAAATTATTGATATTGCAGTTTGTATGGATAAGATAATTTCAAAGGGGCATTTAAAACTGCAATTTTTGGATTTAAATTATATTGATATTGCATATTTTGAACATGAAAATTATATTATTCTTGGCAGTAAAGATAAAAAGTTTAACTTACATATTGGTGCTTATGATAATAATGACATAATCAATCTTCTTTTATTTAAACTTTATATTTCAATGAACCAAGACTATAAAGATTTTTATATAAGTCTTAAAGAAGAAATCATTGAAAGAAGCGAGCCTCAACTTTATGAAATAAATAAAACTAATTTTGTAAATAGAGTTATTCATTTAGCTAAGCTGGCATATTTGAGTGGTAATATTACTGAAAATGATTTTGATATTATATTCAAAAATTCATTTACTTATAACAAAGAAAAAATGATAAAAGCAATAACTCAAATTTGCATTGCTGAAAAAGAAGAATCAAAAGATGATATTCTAAATTATAGGCAGCTTCATAAAAATTATATGGATTTAACTAAAAAAGACTTAGAAAATTCACCATTTTTGTTAAAATTTGAAATTAAAAATATGAATGACATGGAAATTGAATTAAGTCAAAAACATGAAAGTATATTAAAAAATATGATGTCTCAAACACTTATACGTCAATTCATGCTAAATCGAATAATAAAAGAATAAAAAAATATTTCTATGTTTTTTATTTTTATTTGAAATCAGATTGATTTTTTTTATAGAATAAGAAGTAAATAAATAATATATTTCATTTAGATAATTTTTTTTCTTGAAACATATAATATAAATGTTACAATTTTTTAATATGAACTACATCAATTTATAGGAGTACTGCTCAATTATTCACCTAATTATATCTTATAAATATAAGATGTTAAGTCTAACTTAAAATATAAATGATTTTTCATATCAGTTAATAAAACTTAAAGATTTTAAAGCAGAAGACTTTGAGAAAAAAGCCCCCAAATAATCCATTAACATGGGCATATTTACCATTTACAGATTAGCCTAAAGATCAAAGAGTTATGATCAAAGCAAAAGCTATTAATGGGATAGCAAAGACAGCAAAATCAGAAAATGGAGAAGCTACTCTGGCAAGTCTTGTTGATAATTCTCTTAGATTAGATCGTATTTTTAAAAAAATGAATGCAGTACTAAATACGAACATTTTTTAAAATGAGAAACTCATTTTTTTAGCATTCTTTATTAGGAGGAAAAAATGAAAGAAGACGTTATTGAACGATATGGATTTGGTGTAATGGCAGACAAAGCTGAACAACCAGATTATTTTTCAAACTCAGATCAATTCTTGATTATTGATCTGAAAAACCGAAAGGAAATTATAAATGAGGAATATCGCAAAAATCCCCATGCTGAATTAGTAAAAACAAAATACCCATTCCCTACTGATCTTGGAGAAAAAATTTCAGATGAAGAATATCAGATATACCTGGATATTGCAAAAATACTCAATGACTGTAAATATGTAATAGGCAATAATCTGGGATATTTTCCAAAAAGGGCTATGGAAAAAGAAAAGGTTTTTTATGTAATGCAATCTGTGAATGAATTACCTCATGATCATATCAATCGCTTGATTGAAGACAGGGCTTTAGCTGGCTTTATAGATTAAAGGTAAAGGGCGTATGTTCAAGTTAGGGGATAATTTTTTTCTGGTTATAATTCTGTAAAGGGCGTATGTACAAGTTAGGGGAAATAATTTTTTCTGATTATAATTCTGATTTGGAGATACTATTTTTTCGTCCTGTAAGAGCGTAACATACCAACCCAGGGCAACTCCCAGTTCCTCCCCCAACCTTGTACTTACGCCCCTATTCAGCATAGCTATAGCGCTAATATAAATTGAGCCACCTTTACTGAGATAAATTTAGCCATTTATTTACAAATTTACAAATAAATACCTCAAATAATTCATAGTAAAAATGTAATGATCTATTTTATCGTTGATTTCGACAACTTAACTATTTTAAAATATTGTATTTGTCGATCAATATTTTTAGCATTTATAATTTGTATTGAATTATCTCAAAGCACAAATAATTGTATTTACTTACCTTATTTTAACTATTTGATATCACGAATGATAATTTTAATTATTTGAATTAAAAATACAAAATTAATTAAAAAACTAATGATTTGTAAAATTGACTTTTTACGAGACCATCAAATTTCGATGTAACTAAGCACTGAAAGTGCGAATTATAATAACCCAGGGCTATTATAAAGCCATGATTTTAGCTCTGAACTGAAAGGGCGAAAAAAATATGCATTAACTATTAATTCGCCATTTCAGGGCAAAATCATCGTAGATCATTACCCAGGGCTTAACTCTTGGCTATTATAATTCGCACCTTCGGAGCTTAAATTTGTCTAATTTTCATATATAAAATAATTTTTTTGAAAAATTAACTTGACAATAATAAAAAATTATTGTATTATTATTATCTTTTTTAAATAAACCCTTTTTATAAAAAGGGGGCGAAACGGCTTCGACGGGGATATGGAAGCTTTGGTTGCATACCGAGTGCCGCTCGTAAAAGGCAAAAAAAAAATAATCGCAGATGATTATAATTACGCTTTAGCTGCTTAAGCGGCTAACGTCCTTTTAAGATTGTTCCTGCCAACTTATATAGGGCGACGACTTTGTAGGATATCATGAAAAAAGCTCCTGTTCTATTTCGTGAGAAAATTTTAAACAGGATAGTGTTTTATTAATCCTGCCTGAAGGAGTATTAAAATGCGAAAACTAAAATTCAGGATAAGTATGTAGATGCCAGTGTGGAATATTTTCGGACGCGGGTTCGACTCCCGCCGCCTCCATCTCACATATATCTTTTGTTGTCAACGTTTTGGGTGTTATATATCGCTTCATTTTTCTTGATAGTGCCCTAAATTGAGTCCTTATCATCTTTTTCATCCTTTTTGCTCACGTTTTCAGAATAGAATTTCTCAAAAAGAGAACCATCTTTGAGAGTAAGATTTGGTATATTTTGTATATCTTTTATGGATCATTGATGTATCAGCGTGTCCCATTATTTTAGTATAATCAATAGGTTCTCCGGCTTTGATTGCCCATGTGGCAAAAGTGTGTCTTGTGCAATACATTTTTCGATAGCTAACATCTGTCTTTTTTAGAACTCTGTGCCATAGTTCACGAAGTTTATCCTGCAAAATTGGCCTTCCAAATAAATTTACAAATACATATTCACTATTATATATAATGCCATGCCTTTCAAGTTTCATGCTTTGTTGTGCCGCCAGGCATGGAAGTTTATATGAAAGTTCAAGAATTCAAAATAAATTCAATATATTAAAAAATCATAACTTAAAAGTTTATAAAATATAGTAAATAGTGTATTACTCCTGTTTACAAAAACAGCAATTTCGTTTGTGGAAATACCAGCTTGATTAAGGGAAACAATCTTACTTCATTCTTTGATCAGACTTTTTTGAGTATGACTTATATCCTTATGTGTTATTGAGGTTAAAATTATAAATAATTGAGATTCATTTACTATCCTTTTAAGTTTTTTTTAAATTCTTTCAATAACTCAGGAAATGTTCTCTTTACTTTGTTTAATCCAATTTTTGATATATATTGTCGAATAGTTCTGTCAGCAATATCAGTTTTGCATACTTCATTAACCTGTTTGGTAATATTGTTGCTTGATATCGATTTTCCAGTCACTAAATTAGCAACATATTGCTGAATAAGTTCTGACTTGACATCTTTGTTAATAACATAATTTTTTTGTTGTCCCTTTCGTTTTTCGATTAAGGATAAAACATCATTTTCAATTAAACCTTTTGATAAATTTGATACTTGTACTTTTGATATGTCTAATAGCTCTGCTATCTCAGAATTTTTTAGTATTCCACTATTTAGCAATGTTAAAAGTAAAACTTTTCTTTGAATAGAATTATTATTTGGAATCTTTATTTCAAAGTTTTCTAGTTTAATTATCGTTGATTCATTTTCAACATTCACAAATACCTTTAATGTTTAAATTAAATTAAGGGAAAGGGCGTAACATAATTATACAAAAAGGATATTTTTTTATGTAACCCCCTTTTAGGGATTAAAATTTCTTTAACCCAGGGCGTTGCCCTTGGCTGGTATGTTACGCCCTTTCAGGGCTTAAACTTTTATTAATTTTTAACCCAGGGCGTTGCCCTGGGCTGGTATGTTACGCCCTTTCAGGGCTTAAATTTTGGTTAATTTTTAACCCAGGGCGTTG
>Ga0272440_1004194_pt1 | contig 10447 bp, 9 predicted proteins | sample SSMMMBAug17_FD_192440 | JGI IMG/M metagenome (GOLD analysis project Ga0272440, IMG submission 192440) | Marine sediment archaeal communities from Little Sippewissett salt marsh, Falmouth, MA, United States - SSM-MMB-Aug17 | ecosystem: Environmental > Aquatic > Marine > Wetlands > Sediment ... | reverse complement strand
CACACCTGATAACGCATCCGAACAATAGGGTAAGTGCTTTCCATACCAATATAATCGCTCCAGGTATCGGGTGTACGTACTTTGTCAAATAAATCGAGCATCTCGGTATAAAGAATGTCTCCGATTGCCAGTTGTGGAATACTTACACGTAATATTTTCTGATTGGGATTGTAAATATTTTTTTGCATCTGTCCATGTTCAATTGTAACACGACTGTTTTTTTCAATATCAATTGGCAGATGGGAACCATCGGGGCGAATAATGACAATTCGTTTAAATTCAGTGGTGTTATATGGAACTGTAAAATATGATGAAATGGTTTGAAACTGACGTTTTCCTTTTTCAGATAAAATTTTGACTGCATGGGCATTCCATTCCGTGTATGTACCATCCGGGTTATAGGCAATCCAATGATTCTGGTCAATATGGACAACATCGGCATTGGGATATTTCTTTGCTGTTACTTTCTTCCCCACTGCCTGGATATGTGCCATATCCAGCTGGCCATAGGTTAAGTGATCCGGACACTCACAGAAACCCGGAGATATTCCAAAAATCAGATAGAATGAGATTGATGCAATCAAAAATGTGCGATAAAAATTCATTGATAAACTCCTTACTTCTTGTTCTATAATAATGATAGTAAAGCAAACTACCTCACTTTTTTCACGATTACAAGAGCAAATTGACAGGGATGGATTATTTTTTAAGCTTGAAAAATTATTATTTTTATGTCAGTTATTAAAAAATAACTTGAAAAAAAAATTTGATGGATGTCTCCTCAAAATCTGTTATAATCGGAACAAATGGAGATGCAATGCTTCGATATTTTTTATTAAGGACACAAAATATGAAAAAATTAATTTTATTCGGTATGTGTTGTTTATTCCTCTGCTCAGCTGCTCTTGCCATAAACAAAGGTAAGGCGCAGATGACTTTGGATGGTGGTCGTCGTGGAGTTGTTCAATTTCCACATCAATTACATCAGGATAAACTTCCCGACTGCAATGTTTGCCATCACTTGTTTCCCCAAAAACCCGGTATCATCAAGCAAATGAAATCAAATGAGAAGCTGAAAAGTAAAGAAGTGATGAACAAACAATGCATCAAATGCCACAAAAAAAATCGTCGTAAAAACAAACCGCATGGCCCGATCAGTTGCAGTAAGTGCCATGAAAAGAAGTAACATGATTGATATTTATCAATTAAAAAGGAGGAAATGATGGATAATTATACATGCAATATCTGTGGATATGTATATGAACCCGAAAATGGCGACCCTGACAATGGTGTTGACTCAGGCACACCATTTGACAAGCTTTCCGATGAATGGCTTTGTCCAGTTTGTGGGGCACCGAAAGATGATTTTGAAAAGGAATAGTCCTTTTCAATTGTGTCTTGTGATTTTCGTTTTTTGAGATCAATAGCCTGTATTTTTTTACAGGCTATTCTTATTACAACAATAACAAGGCGTTAACGTTTTGTCTTCTCGATTTCAAATAGATGAATATCGAAAAAAAATTTCTGATGCCCTTTTGCTAACTGGCACAGAAAAAGAAATGGTTTTAAAAGCCCTGGATTTTGCTTATGAAGCCCACGATGGTCAAACACGCAAATCCGGAGAACCCTATATCATTCATCCCTGTACAGTGGTTGAAATACTAATGTTTGAACTGGGACTTCACTCGCCGGAAATCTTGGCAGCTGCTTATTTGCACGATGTTGTTGAAGACCTTGATGATATCACCATTGATCAAATAGAAAGCCTTTTTGGTCAAAAAGTATCAGAAATAGTTGATGGATGCACCAAATTGCGCCGGTTTCGTATGCCATCACAAACACTAAAAGATTTGACACACAGCAAAATATTTCGGAAAGCATCAGAATGTCCTGAAATTTTTTTGGTCAAGCTGGCAGATCGAACCCACAATTTAAAAACCCTTGGATCTTTACCACCACCGAAAAGACAACGAATTGCCAAAGAAACGCTTGATATTTATGCGCCAATTGCAGCCATTCTCAATCTTTTGCCTTTACGAAAACTCCTTTTTGACCTGGCAATTGCATACCTGTTTCCAAAAAGGACACGTCAGATACGCAAAGATATAAAAAAGGAACTGGAAGCGGACAATATTCAAACAATCCGCAAAACATTGGAACAGGCCTTTAAAAAAGAGGGAATGGGCGTTACCATTGAAGTCAATTCCAAAAGTATGGAGGCCTTTTATAATTCAGTCAAAAATAGTCTGGCCATTAACAATGCAGAAAATATGATTGATTTCACAATTATTGTTCATACCGATAATGTATTGGATTGTTACAAAGCATTGGGGGTTGTTAACTGTGAATTTCGTCCGGTTCCCAGAAAGCTGAGAGATTTTATTGCCAACCCAAAACCCAATGGGTATCAAAGCATTCACGCCAGGCACAATATTTTTGGAAAAAATTTTTTGATGATTATCCGAACCAAACGTATGGACGATTTAGCCAAACTCGGCATATTGGCCCATTGGCAAAAGGATAATCAAATATCTGACACTTATATCGAATATATTCAGGAAGAATTTCGTCAGATTGCTGAATATGGTGGCGAAGCAGTGGATCGTCAGCAGATCATTCATGACTCCAAGGCCAAAGAAATTTATCTGTTCACACCAAAAGGCATGCCGGTGTGTCTTCCCTCAGACAGCATTGTGCTGGATTTTGCCTACAAAATTCATTCAGATATCGGAAAAAACTGTATTGGTGCTATGGTTGATGGCAAAGAGCTTGCTGTTGATGATATTCTATCCGATGGTCAGGTGGTTACTATTCTCACTGGATTATCTCTTGAGGAACGACCGCCTGAGTTGGAATCCAAGTGCAAAACGCCCAAAGCTCGATCAGCAATGAACCGTCAAAAAATACAGCGAATCAATGCATTTTCTGAAAAAATCGGGCGTGAAATACTCATTCAGCACATGGAAAAAATTCACCTGGATGTTGAGTTGCTGATGGCTCATGAAACAGTATTGATTCTGGATATTTTAAACGTTGACAGTATTCAGAATGCATATCAACGCATTGGCCAAGATCGCCTGTCCCCCAAAGAGTTGTTGTATTATCTTGCCGATATTTTTTTGAAAGGCAACCCAGGTATCAGAAAAGACAAGGAGTCTTTGGGAACGATTTGTGTGGATGCTTTGGACAATCATTTTTATAAATTTGCCCAATGTTGTAATCCTTATCCAGGGGATCAAAATATTATTGGACTTTTAAGTAAACGTGGCTTATCTTTTCACTATAAAGATTGCCTGGAAATTGAACGACTAAAAATCCCAAAAGAAAAATATATCCATATTAAATGGGTGTCCTGTGAGTGGCCATCAACTGTCTTTTCTGTTGAAATCAAAAAAACGTCTGTTCGTGATGTTGTTTGTGCCCTGTCAACAGTTGAAGGACCTTTTTCAATTATTAAGATACAGGAAGTCCTACGCGGACAACGACTAAGCACCTTGTTTCATTTTGAGGTCAATTGTCTTGATGTTGCCAGGCACGTTTTTCAGGCATTACCAAAAGGGATGATAACAATTCATCAATATAATGTCAGGCAGGTTCCATACAATTGAAGGCCTGCCAATTAAATATTCGGGAATGAAAAAACCCGCTCAACTTTAATTAATCGAAGCATGATCTGACTTTTGAATAAAAGCTTTCAAATTGTTGATTATGCCGGCTTTAAGGGTAAACGCAAATGAAACCTTTACATGTAATTATTATTGGAATTTTTATCCTGGGAACTACCAGTTATGGATGGAGCGCAGAAAAGAAAGCACAACTCATCTTTTCTGAAATGACCGCAAAACCGGGTCAGAAGATTAAAATACCGGTATTACTGAATAATGTGCCCAATATGGCGGGAATCAAACTGGCCCTCAAGTTCGACAAAGATCTGCTCACCTATAAAAAAAGTGAAAAAACCAAAACAACCGCTTCGCTCATGCACATTGTCAACGACAAACATAAAGGAAAGCTGGTTATTGTCATGGCTGGCGCACGAGGGGTGCCGGTAAACAATCAGTCTATTATGAATTTGTATTTTCAGGTTAATGAAAGTGTGTCAAAGCCTGTGGATACAAAATTCAAGGTGACTGAGCTTCAATTGATGACTGATGCCCTCAAAGAGTTGGCATATGAATACAAAATACATCCCATTCATATTCAGGCATCCCAGCAATCAAACGCAAAACCGGCAAATGCAAAAAAAGAGCCGGTAAAAGCGGCTGACGCAAAAAAAGAATCCGCCAGTGACGTAAAAAAAGAATCAGCCAGTGTTGATAACAAAAAAGAATCGGCAAATGCAGCTTCAAAAAAAAATCCGATTGTGATTATCGAGAAGGATTCATCCAAACCAGTCGATGATTCAAACGCAAAAAAGGCTGATGTCAAAGAAGAACCCAAACCAACGCCGCCTCCACCACCCGGTAGATAAATGATTGACAAAAATAAAAAAATACAAGTGACCGATCAAACATGTTTTACATTTGATTGTCACCCAGGAATATCGTGCTTTACAGACTGCTGCAATGATGTGGATATGACATTGTATCCTTATGATATCATTCGTTTGAAAAATCGTCTTAATATTGAATCCGAACAATTCCTCACGCAATTTGCTGACATGGACTTTGATGAGGGCTGTTGGTTTCCAAGAATCAAGTTAAAACTGTCAGATAATAATGCCTGTCCTTTTCTACAGACGAGCGGATGTTCTGTATATGAAGATCGTCCATATGCTTGCCGTGTATACCCTCTTGCACATAGTGTGATGCGCGCATGTTCCCATGATGATCAACAATCAAAATATTTTTTGATTCGTCATGATTATTGCCGGGGACATGAAGCGCCCAAGCTTTGGAAATTGTCAGAATGGATTTTCAGCAGTGGCTTGAAAGTGTTCAATGAAATGAATGCCCAATGGATTACAGTAGATACTCTATTAAAAAGTTACCCTTTTGGACACTCGGGCATGAATGTCAATTTTTTCAAGTTACTTTTTTGTGCAGCTTATAATCCAGACAATTTTCGGGATATGATGCCAGATTGTTTGACATCAGAAATGAATATCCCCAAACAGTTAATAAATGATGCAAAGACATGTGATATCAGCTTGATGAAGGTGGGATTTATGTTTATTATTTACTGTTTAACCGGCGATGACTTATAGATTCCCTGTCTAAAGAAAAAATCCCCCATGATGGGTAAATGTTTTACTTAGGAAAACTCAAAAAATAAGTTCCTCATTCAATATTTGTTCATTTTGTTTTTGAACCCAAATTACACTGATAATATGTTGCGAGTTTTTGTACTTCATTCTAACGTTCATGGTCATTTTACATTCCTGAAATAAAACAAAATACGAAAAAAACTTTTTATTTACATGCAAAATTGGTATAGATATCCAGATTATTAAATATCTATGGAAATTCAGAGTTTAACATTTTCAAAACCGGATAAGATGCCTTATCCATCAAAGGGAGGACTGATAAGAAATGACTCAAGAAACCAAAACAGAAAACAATTCTCGGCGATGGCAGAACAGTTTTTTTCAACACTTTTTGTTTGAGCTCAATCAAGCCAATTATTTGCCAGAGGATATCGTTAACTTTGTCTGGAAACCGTTCTGTCCAGAAGACTTGGTGATCACTGGACCTGACAGAGATTTATCCTATCATAAAGTTGAAGTTGTTCCTGCAGAGGTTCAGCGATACATTGATCGACTGCCAACCCCACAAGTGGATGTTGATCAGCGAATGAAAGGTGAAAAAATTGTGATGATTTTATTGCCCGGATTTACGCATCATACATTAAAATACCCGGCATTTATTGCACAAGATCAGTTCAAGAAAACACCGGTTGATATGGTTCATCTGGCGCTTGACCCTGATGACTCATCCAAAACCATTGAAACATTCAATCACAAAGGTGGGGGAATGAAACTGGTTTACGCAGCCTATCCACGCTCCAATGCTTCATCGCAGGTCATATTGGAGCCTTTATTTCAGATGCTTCATCAGTCATCATCGTTAAGGCAATGGACTCAGGAGGACTACAAAATTGTATTTATTGGATATTCCTATGGTACCCCTTTAATGCTTGAACTGCTGGCCGCAATGAATTGTGGTGATTTCAAAGATGATTTTCTTTTAGAAAATACCCTGGCAGGCCTGTCAATTAATGGGGATATTGGTGGCTCATACCTGGCTGATGCGGTTTTAAAAGAAGATGCCTTCCTCAACATGCAAAAATATGTTGAGGCCAGTAAAAAATTTCACCCCTTGGGGCTGCTCATGGGTTTAAAAACCGATGTTGAACGTGCGGATCTGGTGGGGGGTGTGCGATCACTGGCCCATCCGGAACGACTAGAGCGGATGAAATGGTATATCGATAAAGTGCCCGATCATCTTAAATATCTATCCATTTGTGCATTTATTCCGGAATCGGATTATGATACCAACCTATTGCGCAATCTTGATGACTGGACCATGCATAAACAATCTCTGGCATCGCGTGATGTTTCCATTTATAACGATGGTCAAATGGTTTTGGAAAATTGCTTTTTGCCAGCCTTCCCGAATGTTCCAAAAGAAAATATCATTGAAATGGGTGCTGTGCGGGCCCACCACTGGGCAGTCAGTTTTCAGACATTTAACTTTGGTGTGAACAAGTTTCCAAGATTTCCCTATTATCGTGCATTGATCAGAACGTTGGCTGAAATCGGATTGCGGGAATAGTTATGCGGGAGGATGCGCTGTCTAGCGTGTCCTCTCAAAAATTGAAATGCACGCATTTATTTTAACAACACAAACTCAACTCGCCGATTTTTTGATTTATTCTGAATGGATGAATTGGGAATGATCGGTTTTGAATATCCAAATCCACTCATTTTGAGCCGGTTGGCTGCGATACCTTTTTCAGTCAGAAAATTATAAACACTTTTTGATCTATTTTCAGACAATTGTTTGTTATACTTAACTGTTCCTTCACTGTCTGTATGACCCCAGATACCAACTTGAATATCAGGATATTGATTTAGAATAAGAATTAACCGGTTTAAAGCCGGCAGCTCCTTTTTGTCAATAGCTACTAAACCCGTTGAAAAGTAGATCGGTGGAATAAGATGACACAACTTGTCTGAATTTTTTCTGCTTTGAGCACTGCATATACTGTAGTGCTTATGTTCAAATGTATTATTTAAAATTTGACACCCCAGCAAATTCACTTTTACATATTCAGGCGTATGCAGGCATTGGTCAATGTTATCATCCACACCATCGAAATCAATATCATCCATGTCATCAACATTTATTTCCAGATTGACAGGTTCAGGTATTTCCAGACTGACAGGTTGTGGCTGGTTCATATTTGAAATCATTGCTGAGTCATCATTTTCTTGATTCTCAGATTTTTCTATAAATAAACTTTCATAAGGGTTTCTTTTCTCTGGCTTTGATTTTTCAAAGTTAAAATAATAGTTTAGTCCAAAACTGAGCGCGTAATTATCATAAGAGTCACTCGTTGTAACAAGGTGTGAGAAACAAGATCGTAAGTTGATATTTGATTTAATTTTGTAATTTAACCCAATGCCATATCGAATATTATCATAACAATCCTTAATGATATCTGTGTCCAATTTTATATTTGAATACCCCAAATGAGCAAAAGGAGAAAAATTCTGATCGGGAAAAAAATGATACAGTGTTGAAACATAAACATCATAAGCATTGACGTTATCTTCTCGGGGATCATCATCAAGATTAACCCAACAAAATCGACCACCTGTTTCAAGTGAAACATTCCTTGCCAGGTGATAACCAGCATATATTCCGCCAAACATACCATTATCCAGGAATTGTTCATTATCAAACAGTCGTCCGCCTAATGATGTCCCCAGATACCCTGCTGTTTTTGACATATCTTCATTTGCATGGGCGATTACATTACAACATAAACATGCAAATAGAATAAAAAATTTACTTTTTAACATATTGACCTCCTTTTTTTAAGGAAAATAGCTTTTAAAATCTGGCGGTTGTTAACATTTTTTTAACTTTTAATCTGCGCCAAACATTTTATCCGTGTCAACAAATCGTTTCCCCAAGTGCCCGTTGACCAATCAACAGATCGTGATGGCTTTGCAATCACGTCCAGGCAACCATATGTCATGGCTTCAAATGCCATGCGTGTACTTTTTTCATCAGCAAAGGCGGATACAAATATAATGGGGACCGGTTTTATTTTCATGATTTTTTCAGTGACTATTGTTCCATCCATATCTGGCAGGGTAATATCCATTGTGATCAAGTCGGGTGAAAGTTTGGTGAACATTTGTAGAGCTTTTTGGCCTGATGACGCTTTTCCTGCAACTTCGATCCAGGGATCCTGATTTAAAATATTTTCCAGTAAAATGGATTCAGTTGCAGAATCTTCAACAATGAGTACCCGAATTGGACGACCCAGTGGGGCATTGATTTCTTTTTTTGGAAGCGCTACAATAATACTTGTATCAGTTTCATTGGTTTCCAGACGAATCGCTCCCTTGTGTATCTGGGCGATCATCCGTGCAGAATATGTGCCCAAACCCATGCCGGTTGTTTTTCCATAGCTAGAATACTTTTCAAAAAAATCATCTCGAATATCTTCGGGCACTGTACCATTATTTTTAACCCGGATTTCATCCATCTGTTTGTGATCCAGATAAATGTCAATACTTTGGTTTTCAGGGGATGCCTCGGTTGCATTTTTAATCAGATTGGCCATCATTGAGTATAGCAAAAATTCTTCCCCATAAACGATAAATCGCTCAAATGAATAAAGTTTTCTGTTTTCAATGTAAACTTCAATGGAAAGTTGTTTAACGTCTATGATGTCCCATAATTCTGATTGAATCTTTTTAATTATGTCGATGAGGTTGATATTCTTTGGCGTCAGGTGATAATTGCCCTGTTCCAGCTTGCAAAGATTCAATGACATATTGATAATATTAAGCATCTGATAGGCTGAATGTTCAATGATTTTCAAATATTCCAGTTGGATTTCTTTCAGGGGGCCATCTTCCATGATTAATTGCGGAAGGTTGATGATGCCATTCAGCGGTGTTTTTAAGTCGTGACGTGAAATGGCTTCAATATCTTCCCTCAATGATGCCATATCCAGCAGTTCTTTGTTTTTAATTTCCAGATCTCGACGCGCTTGCATGAGTGCTAAATGGGTCCGCACACGTGCTTTGACAACCGATGGAACAACTGGCTTGGCAATATAATCTACAGCACCCAGTTCAAAACCTTTGGTCTCACTGTCAGACTGATCTTTTATTGTAATAAAAATGATTGGTATATCCTGTGTATCTGGATTCTTTTTTATTTCTTTGCAAACAGCGTAACCATCCATACCCGGCATGATAATATCCAAAAGAATGAGATCTGGTTTTTTAGAAGCAGCCAGCTCTATAGCTCGATCACCTTGCGTGGAAAAAATGACATTGTAGTCATTTTGAAGAATTTCGTGAAGAATTTTTATATTCGTAGTTTCATCATCCACAATCAGGATGGTTTGTTTTTCTAATTCAATTGTTTCAGTTGTCATGATGACTCCAGGTTAATATCCAGCTTGTTTGCAATGCTGAATACAATTTTTTTTGCGTGATCAAAGTCCAGTTTTTCAAGGGATCGAGACAAATGATCCATAGCTGAATTTAGATTCTCATGATCCAATCGTTGATATATATCACCAAAAATACTTGTGGCAGACATATCGTTATCTCTTAAACATTTATACAATTTGCCAAAGACCATTTCCAATGCTGCTTTATTTTCATAAGCCTTTTGTTTGGGCATTGGTGTTTGAGTCTTTTCTGAATTTTTCAGAATTTGTTTGAGCAGTCGCGCATCATCAATAATATCCTCAAAAGCTTGTTCCAGTTTGGGAATCAGTTTTAAACATGCATCCTTGTTATTATTTTTTGCATATTCCTCAATTTTATGGGCAATATCCAATAATGCATATGCTGACAAATTACCTGCAACGCCTTTAATTGTATGCGCCTTCTCGTAGACCTGAATATAGGCTTCTTTTTGAATAGCGGCGAGCAGATTTGATGGATCTTCTTTATGGGTTGTGCAAAATTCCTGAAGTATGTTGTTGTAAAGTTTCAAGCGGCCGCCCAGACGATCGACACCATCAACAATATTAACAGAATGTAGTTGTTCTTTTGCAGCTTCCAAAGGATCTATTGAATGGTCAGTAGTCTCCGGTTTTTGTGAAACCTTTATGGGCTGACACTGTCCAACCCACCGAGATAAAACTCTGAATAATTGCTCTGGCTGAATGGGCTTGGAAACAAAATCATCCATACCAGCCTGAAGACAGCGGTCTTTGTCACCGGACATGGAATGGGCAGTCATGGCAA
>Ga0272440_1004193_pt1 | contig 10447 bp, 3 predicted proteins | sample SSMMMBAug17_FD_192440 | JGI IMG/M metagenome (GOLD analysis project Ga0272440, IMG submission 192440) | Marine sediment archaeal communities from Little Sippewissett salt marsh, Falmouth, MA, United States - SSM-MMB-Aug17 | ecosystem: Environmental > Aquatic > Marine > Wetlands > Sediment ... | reverse complement strand
AGATTCAAGACAATTTTAAAAACAATCTCAGAGGCAGTGAAATTGGGGTGTTTTAATGAGTCCCCCGAAATTGCCTATTTTGTGTACCAGATTTGCAATTTATTGCTAAAACTTCCGGTTCTCTATGTTGTCGGAAGTTTTTAGATGCACAGAGCCATCCATCTTCATTTTTCGATTTGAGCGGTTCTGCCTGCATCATTTCAGCAATAATTTGATAGTCACTGCAGATGGCAAAACTTATTGCCAAGGTTATTTAAGGATCAGCGTTTTTTTTTATATTTTTCTATTGACTCTTTTTAAAAAATACTCTTCCTACAGAGTAGATTGGATTATTTTTGGAATCTTTGGTGGATACTCATCTAAGAGGTATAAAAAATGTTAATTGGATATGCACGAGTATCGACTCATGATCAAAGTTTGGTATTACAAGAAGATTCATTGAAAGAGGCAGGTTGTGAAATAATTTTTTCTGATCAAGTGAGTGGAACAAAAGATTCTCGTCCAGGACTAGAAGCGTTTCGGTAAGTTTGGGGCATAGCCCTGAGTAACACACCGCACAATCAATATAAAGGACTTATTATGGCGTTAAAGATTCACAGAATAATTTGTTTGTGTATTTTGTGTATATTGGTAACAATTTTTTTGATACCTTCTGGCATTGCTACCTCATCAATATCTAAAACATTCAATATAGATATTGATAATAATGGAAGTATTGATTTAAACGATGTAATATTATCACTTAAAATTATAGCTGGTCATAATGATGCTAACGTTGAAACTAATGATCAAAAAATTGGAATTAGAAAAATAGTTACTATTCTACAAGTGATTTGTACAGATAATGATATTATCCTGGAAATAGCAGGTAATGATGAAAGCGGTTCATTGTCGGGTATTAATACAACTGGCGATTTCTGGCTTAAATGGAATAATTTAGAATATTTTGGAACAACTATTTATCAGATACAGGTTTCCAAATCAAATGAATTTAACACAAACATCGCAGAACACTGGGTGACCGATACAACCATCCAAATTTATGTGGGTGACAATGCCGAATATTCATGCCGAGTTAGAGCATGGTCTGATCTTCCAGAAAATAATGGAAGTCATAGTAAATGGAGCAATGTAGAAGTCCAAGAAGTATTTTTATTAACCCCACCTAATATTTTAACAATTAATCCAGATGCAAATAATATTCTAATAACAGTTACTTGGACTGAAATTAATAGATCAGAAATTTATCAGGTGCAATGTTCTCAAGACCCTAATTTTATAATAGATGTCACAGAATTATGGCCACTGTCAAATCTGGAAACTTTTACTATTTTCCATAATGGAATTTTTCATTTTAGAGTAAGAGCATGGAATAATCTTCCAGATAATGGAGGCATAGGTACATCTTGGAGTAGAACTAAATCCTATCAGTCTAATATACAACTTTTGGCACCTAAATTCCAAAATATTCAGTCACCTGTGACAAATCCTGATTTAGACGTTATGTGGAATGTTGTAAATGGCGCTTCAATTTACGAGCTTATAATTTCGGATGGTTATGGTTTTACTAATAATTCATCATATTGGCCTACAAATCCTGTTGAAGATAGCTTAGCTTTTACTAAGGATGGCGTTTATTATTTTAAAGTGAGGGCTTGGGATAATTTACCTGAAGAACGAGGAATTGCTGGTTTATGGTCAGATATAGAAATTGTTGAAGTTGATGTTCAACCAAACAAACCCCTCCTTAACTCATATCCTACTGTAGTTAATAGTCTCGATTTAAATATTAGCTGGGTACCTATTGAAAATTCTAAAATTTACTCAATTTATGTATCAGATCAAGCAAATTTTGCAAATATAATTGATCAATACTGGCCTTCTGGTAACCACCAACTAATCAATGTACCTTCTTTTGGAATTTATTATGTAAAAATGAAATCTTGGACTGATCTGCCCGAAAAAAATGGAATATCATCTGATGATAGCAATATTATACAAGTTTTTTTTGTTAGTGATAGTGAAGTTACTACACCATATGTGAGCAATTGGCCTTTGCAACCAGTTAGCAGCGAGCAATTTTCTTTAATTGGTGAAAAACAAGAAAATACATCGATTTGGATCAATGGTATTGAAAAGATAAGCCTCAATAGCAGTACTTCATGGACAACAAATGTAGAATTAGCTCTTTCAGATGGTGATTATTTATTTGAGATTGTTGCCATAGACGAATTTGGCAATGTTAGTCTCTCAAACACAAATACTATTACAAAAGATACATCTCGACCAGAAAAACCTACTGTAAATGCTCCAGAAGGTAGTATTGGATCATCATTTTATATATTATCTGGAACAAAACAAGCTAATACATCTATTTGGATAAACAATAAACTAGTAGTTCCAATAAATAATCAAATATTTTGGGAATATAAAATCAATTTAGAGAATGGAAATAACACTTTGACAATTCAATCTAAAGATGAATCTATACCTGCAAATTATAGCGATCCAGTAAACACAAATATACATGTAATTACTGACAGCGAATTATTAGATAGAATGCATGCCAAAGCATCAAAATATGCTTTGGATCAAAAATATCCAAATGGTTTGATTTTAGATATTTCAAACAGCTTAGACAAAGCAAGCATAGCTGCATCCGGTTTTGGTTTAGGAGCTTTAATAGTTGCACATTTTCGTGCAGAGAGCAGTGAATTTTGGGGTATGCAACAAGTAAATATTGAGCAACAGATAAATAATATGCTACAAGCCTTATTATTTATCCAAAATAATCAGCACGTTGATCCTGATCTTTATGGGACTTCTGGCTTTTTCTATCATTTCATTAACGAAAATGGCCAGAGATATTATGATTCAGAGGTTTCTGCAATTGATAATGCAATTCTTGCGGCAGGTTTGTTACTTGCAGGTGAATATTTTGGAGGAGATATTAAGATAAATACTCAAACGATATTAAATCAAATGGATTGGTCTCTTTTTAAAGACTCTAAGCTCAATTTTTTCTTTGAATATTGGACTCCTGAAAAAGGATTAAGCTATAGCCAAGATATTTACAAATATTTTAATTCTGACGAACTTCTACTAATTTGTTTGATTTCATATATTCTTAATCCACATAATCAAGAGTATAAAAGTGCTCTTTTTAGTTGGGATAGACCCATTGGAAAATATGCTAATTATGAAGTATATTATTCATTTTATGGTTCTTTATTCACATATTATTATGCCCATTGTTTTTTCGATTTTGAATCAATGGGTTATGACAAACCCGAAAGTGTTGGAGCTAATATCCCATCTGTTAATTGGTGGTTAAACTCAAAAAATGCTGTACTTGCAAATAGACAATTCTGCATTAACAATCAAACTGACTTTTCATCATACAGTCCAAATAGTTGGGGTCTTTCAGCAGTACTAAAACCAGATGGTAAATATTATGGGGATTATGGATCTCAACCTTGTCAATCTAACAATGGAAAAGCAATACATGACGGAACAGTTTCAACTACAGAAGCAGTTGCTGTCATGCCAATTATTAGAGAGGAGAACGAGGAATTAGCTGATAATTTATCTATGCAAGCACTTCGTTACATGTTTGACAAATTTGGTGAAAATGCCTTTGATTATGCATCTTTTAATCAGCATGGAGAATATGCGGATAAAATTATTGGGATCAATATTTTACCAGTTGCTATGATGCTTGAAAATTATAGGAGTGGTTTAATTTGGAATCAATTAATGAATAATCCACAAATTCAAAGTACACTTAGTGAAATTTTTACATTTACTAATATGCCTATAAATACTACAAAGAATCTTGAGATTGAAGCAGAACATTTTGCAAAGCAATTTGGTGGTGTTGTTGATTATAAATCTAACGCTTCTGGTGGCCAAACACTAGGAGGTGGTTGGGGTATAGAAAGTATTCATTATGCTATTTATAACACTTATATTATGCAAGAACAAAATGTATTTTTACGTCTAAAATATTCAGATGAAATTGGTAATAATACAATCTATGTTTTTTTTAATGGTGAACATAAAGGTGCTTTTATTACTGAAAAAACAGATAGTTGGAATGAATTTGCTTGGGGAGAATCTATACATATTGGTCCAACATCAACTGGGAATCACGAGATTAAAATCATGTCTGGTGGTAGTGAGTTTGGTGTAAATTTAGATGTTTTGACAATTAAAGACCCATCACTATTATCACCAGAAATTATAGAATTAAACTTCAAAGATGGAGATAGTTTCCAATTTGGCGAAACAATAGATCTTTCTGTAACAACCATAAGTCTTAACAAAGATGAATTAGAATATCAATTTAGTGTAAACGGTGAAATTAAACAATTATGGAGTACTTTAAGAAGTTTTTCATTGACCCCTAATATAACATCACCAGGTCTATATGCTGTAGAAATTGAAGTAAGGAATGTATTTAATAAAAAAACTTCGCGGATTTTTGAATACTATGTATTTAGAAATCCTATTCCGCCACCAACCCATTTTTGAAATAAAGTATATTATAGGAGGCTTGGAAATGAATTTTAACAATTTTAAACATAATAATAATGATATTATACAAAATATAGATTTATCTTTTTGTTTTAGAATTATTTGGTGTGCAGTTTTTTTAATTTTTTTCTACCATATAAATAATAATTATTTACATGCTGCGGATAATAATACACAAGAAAAAATAAGAGCATTTGATGGTAAAAAAATCAATAAAAAGTCTGGTGATTTTATTTGGGAACTGGAATACAATCAGCAATCCCGATTTAAACGAGCTCCATCAGCTCCTAGCAATTGTGAAAATACACCAAAACCAAATGAACCTGATTGTAATGAGGCAACTGCTGATCCTTGTATATTACATAATGGTAATCATTTCCTTCCGTTTACTGATCTTATAATACCTGGTAGAAATTTTCCATTAGTACTAACACGTACTTATAATTCTACTATAAGAAGTGATATTACGGGTTGGACTTCTGAAGCTGGTAGTTGGTTAGTTGAAAATAAAGAACTGAATGGTCAAGGTGATCGGATAATAACAAATAGCACCTTTTCAGATTTTGTTATTGAACTTGATATGAAAACTATTAAACATGGAGTTCAGGAGCATCATGTCGGCTGGATCAACTTCAGATATGTTAATCTGTCAAATATGTATTATTTTTTAATTAGAAGCAATAGTTTAATTGAAGTTGCACGAATTAAAAATGGAATTATTAATACAATTCATTATACTCAAAGTCAATACTCCGTAGATGATTGGAATCATGTAAAGATATCAATGGTACAAAATAATTTATCAATATATATAAATAACAACTTGGAAGTTTCATATGATGATTCCAATCCAATATTATCAGGTAAAATTGGTCTTAATGCCTATTGGTCTCACGTTCATTATGATAATATTGATATTAATAAAGGCACTGAATTTTATGATTTCAATTATACTGATAATGCTGAAAAATCGATTTTTGGTTATGGATGGAGTTCAAATTTAGAAAGAAATATTGAAGAACTGACAAATGGTAATTTAATTTATCATATGGAAAATGGTGTTGCAGTTGATTTTATTAAGCAACGGGACGGAGGCTTTAAAAGTCCAGACCGGATATCCTATGCTTTAGTAAAAAACGAATCTGGTTTTGAAATTACAGATAAATTGGGAATAACATTAAAATTCAATTTTAATGGAAAAATCGTTAGCCTATCAGATCTACACAATAACACAATTACTTATTCGTACAATCAAGATGGAAGATTAGAAAGATTAGTAGATGGATCTGGTAGGCATATAACCTTTGCATACAATGATGATGGAAAAATAGCCACTGTTGCAGCACCTCTTGGATATATAATAAATTATGAATATGATCTTTTTGGTCACTTGATTAATGTTATTCTCCCTGGGAACCGAGTTCATCATTATGAGTATGATTCATTGACACATAATCTGATTTTATATGATGATCCTAATAGTAATCGGTATAGTTATTCTTATTACTATAATGATAAACTTTCGAAACAAAAAGATCCCGAAGGGAACGAGACCATATTTCATTACTTTTGGGATAGAACCCAAGTTACTAACTCAAATGACTATACTTGGTGCTATTATTTTAACGAACATAGACTTATTGTAAAAATAGAAAATCCAGATGGAACAAAACGTTTTTTTAAATATAACATAGATAAGAATTTGGCAGAATCCATTGATGAAGAAGGAAATAAAATTATATATGAATACGATGAGAATGGCAACAGAACTTTAATTAAAAGAATTTTAAGATATAAAACCGGATCAGAAAAAATACTTGAAAAAAGGATCGAATATGATCCCACAACAAACAAACCTTTGAAAGTTATAGATGAAGAAGGAAATACAATTGTATTTAATTATCTTAGAGGTACTGATCTTATTTTAAATAAGACTCAATTTTTGTATGATAAGCCAATTACACACTCTTTTACTTATAATGAATTTGGTCAACTATTAACTACTACCGATCCACTAGGAAGAGTATACAAATTATATTATGAAGATCCCATGGGTAACCTTACCAAAGTAACTAATCCATTGTTAAAGGATACCACTTATACTTATAATGAGCTTGGTAAAATTATTTCAACAACAGATGCATTGAATAGAAAAATTGAATATGAATATTATTCTGATCCACTTATTGATAATAGCTGGTTTCTAAAAAAAGAAACAAGAACAATGTTCGACGGTATTACTGGAAATAAAGTATCTGATTTTACTGAATATATTTATGATTTAAATGGAAATCTTATTGAAAAAACCAATATGTTAGGTGATAAAACTAATTTCACTTATGATAAAATTAATAATCTTTCCAAAGTTGTTTTTAAAGATTTAGGAGAGGAAACAGAAAATAAAATAATTTATAATTACGATACTACTGATTTTTTATTTTTTGATAAGGTCAAGTTGAAATCTGTTGAAGATCCAAATGGTAATATTACTTCCTTTTTGTATAACAGTAGAGGTGAACTAATTGAAGAGAAAAATGCCAATGGGTATAGCACCCATTATGAGTACGACAATGTAGGAGATTTAATTAAATTAATTGATTCCGAAAATAATGTGACATTATTTGATTATGACAGTCTTTCTCGACTAAGAAGTATCACAAACCCTCTTGGCCTTACTTATGAATATGACTATGATAATGTAGGGAATATTATCTCAAAAAAAAAACCTTCTGGTATAATAATTTTTTATCAGTATGATACTCTTTATAGATTACACAAAACTATATATCCCAATAATAGTTACGTAGAGTATGAATATGATGACACTGGAAACCGTCTATCTATGCACGATAATACTGGATTTACTTTGTACACCTATGATAAAATGAATAGAATACTTTCTACCAATTATCCTAATCATAATGTGTTTATTAACTATACTTATGATGCAATTGGTAACCGTACTAGTATGACAACAAAAGAGGGAACAACCTATTACCATCACTATAACCTTTATAATCAGCCACAAATTATTGTAAACCAATTAGATGAAACTACAAAATTTGTGTATGATAAGCTTGGACGTATAATTAAAAAAATATTTCATAATGGTATTTATGCACAATATGATTATGAATGTGATTGTGGGACATCAAGACCGGTTTCAATCAATTATTATAGCAAGATAAAGAATGAAGTTCTTTCATCATACCTCTATACTTATGATTTTGATGGTAATATTTTAACTAGGACTTCAAATAGAGGTGAAAAGGAGATATTTAAATATGATAATATATATCAAATAAAAGAAGTAAATTATTCAAACGGGGTAAAAGTTTCTTATTCTTATGATAAAGTTGGTAATCGTATTTCTGAAAATTCCTCTGTATCTGGATACAAGACTTTTGAATATGATAATGCTAATCGTTTGCTTTCAATTGATGACTCTATTTACTTTAACTATGATTTAGATGGAAATTTAATTCAAAAAAATAATGGGACTGATATTATCGGCTATACTTATGATTATGAAGACAGATTAAATTCGGTATCAAAGGAAATGACTAATTATTCAACTCACTTTTATCCAGGATGGAATTTTTTTTCATTACCTGGTCATCCAATTGACAACTCGATCAAAAATCAACTCGATACTCTAAAATATAAATTAGATTTCGATCAGTTATCACGGTACAATAGTGAAACTAAGAAATTCGAACATTTTGTTGGAAATCAGAAATTTAACCACTTTAACACCCTTGAATTTGGAAAAGGATACCAAATTTTTGTTACAAACCCATTAGGAATAGACATTCAATTTAAAAATTTAGTCACTAATAATAAGGATTATTTGCTTACATCTAATTGGAATCTTATTGGATCTCCTGTTCAAGAAACAACCGAAATAAGTTCTGCTTTAAACAACCTTGTTTATGCGGTTGATTTTAACCAAGTTTTGAGGTATAATCGGGCAAAAGTTGAATACGAGTATTATCAGGCCGACCCAGAGTTAAACGATTTTAATGATTTTGAAAAAGGAAGAGCTTATTGGGTAAAAATGCTTAAAGAGAATGTCTGGAAAATGAAAACGAAACAAACAAATTTAGTGCAGTATTATTATAATGGTATTGGACAAAGAGTAAAAAAATCAACTGGTGATGATGGATCAAATACTTTCTATTTTTATGATGGTCCTAACTGTATATTTGAAAAAAATAATTCTGGTATTACAACCAGTTATTATACACGCACATTAAATATTGATGAGTTGATAAGTAAGCAAACTGATGGAGTATCTTATTATTATATATCTGATCATTTAGGTACAACAAAACATATAGTTAACTCAGATGGTGTTATTAGTGAGTCTTATGAATATAATATTTTTGGAGAAGTTAAAAACTTATCTCAAAGACCATTAACAGAGCATTTGTTTACTGGAAGACGCTATGATAAAGAAACTGGATTATACTATTATCGTTTTAGGCAATATGATCCTGATATTGGAAGATTTACAACGAATGATCCAATACATTTTCTTTCTTTATGGCGGTATAGCATAATGGCTGTTCTTAATAATATAGATGCTGACATTTCAAGTTGTATTACTTGTGATCGCAATGATATTCCAAACGATTTTGAGAAAACAATTAAAAATATAAAAAATTTGTATAATTATGTACAGAATAATCCTATTCGATATTCTGACCCATATGGCCTACAACAATGTTTTAGGAGTCCTGTTTATGAATGGGTAGAAATAAAGTTTCCTATATACGATGGATGCAATAGAAAAATTGGTGATGATACAAGAAGAATACTAAGGGTTTTTTATCTTATTTGGTGCCTTATTACCAATAACCGACCTGGTGGTGGCAACGGTGGAGATCCAATCTATCGAGATAATACAACCAAAATTAGTAGGCCATTAGAATAATCGCAGTTGTTTTTCGCTTATTCGCTCTTTACTCTCTTGATATTTGACATATTTTTGAATCATTGTTTGGTCTAAACCAACTGTATCAACGCAGTAACCTCTTGACAGCAATTTCCATCTCAGTTGAGCCACGAAAATATCTGCCGTTGATGATAGGCTTCCACCCGGCAAGTGAACCCTGAACTGCCTGGCGTAAAACGACATTGCCAACATAATCCAATAAATAATCACTCATTAAACACCGATTTCCACAGGTGGTTTATTCGTCATTTTTCCACCCAAATTAATTAATCCCATGTATACACTGACCTGCTATCAATCATTTAAACCATAATCAATCTCAGGTTTAGAGATCATAAATTTTCTGATATGAAGATAACTACCTTCCATGCGTGGGCGTGGGAACAAATACTTGCGATGCCCCAGGCTCTAATTAGGCCTAAAACGCTTCGTAACTCGGAAGGTGCACCAGGATTGCATTCGTAACCTACTAATTTCAAATATAATAAGTATAAAATTCCAAAAATAGACCTTGAAATTTTCCTCAAAATTTGTTAGTGGTAAAATATTAGAGGTAATGTATTTTACGTTCAACTTTTTGTGCTTTTTACATTATTTTTTCTGATTTTCGCTGAAGTCCAGACGAACGGAAAGTTACTATAAGCAGATCATTTCCCAATATTATTAATTATTGGGTAATTTTTACATAGTTAAATGTGAGTTCAAATTGTGTTGTCCAGATTGTTACGTATTTGATTTAGCTCGGGAGGAAGGGCCCAGAATAAATAATTCTGGGCTTTTAATTTTCTATGAGCTTCAAAGAAATCATTCACTACTTGTGTAACCTAAAAAGTATGTATTATTACTATTAGTAATATCTTCCGTAATATCATCAAAAGTACATACAAAGTCACTATGACCTAAATCTTTACATCCATCATAATGTTCTGTTGTATAGCCATAATCTTCTTGACA
>Ga0272440_1004192_pt1 | contig 10449 bp, 8 predicted proteins | sample SSMMMBAug17_FD_192440 | JGI IMG/M metagenome (GOLD analysis project Ga0272440, IMG submission 192440) | Marine sediment archaeal communities from Little Sippewissett salt marsh, Falmouth, MA, United States - SSM-MMB-Aug17 | ecosystem: Environmental > Aquatic > Marine > Wetlands > Sediment ... | reverse complement strand
GTCGAAATATCCAAAAATTTCACTGCAAAATCACTTATCAGCAGTCAGGTTTTTAATGGAATTTCTTCTAAATTGTTGCCACTTCCTGAGGGCAAATATCACATTTCAGGAAATCTTCCAAAGGATGCAACAATTGATATAAAATCTGCTGAAATTACACAACTTAAAATGAAAATGAATTTGGGGCGATTCCTTCCCCGAGCCCAATGTGGCGGTGATCTGAGTGTAACAGTATTTGATACTCAGTATAATGTTATTGCAGTAACTACGATAGGAGCAGACAAAAAGGGAATTCCTTTAAAGCCAGGTGACTATTATGCTTTTTTACCAGCTTTCCCGCAAAAAACAGTACAGGCTTTTACGATTGTTCAGAATAGGCTGAATACAGTAAATTTAGGAAAATTTGGCAGTATCAGGGTAGAAACCAACGATGCAACCGGCAAGGTCATTCATTTACCATTGAATTTTTTTGATGATGCCACAAACAAAATTGTGGGAACCGGAGAAACCAATCAAGTCAAAACATTTCCAGCAGGCACTTACAATGTTTCTGTTTCTCCGGATTATGAATATGCCAATCAGTTTGAAGTGGCTTCCAATCTCATGATTCAGGCCTGTCAGGAAAGTCATGCAGTCATCAATCAAATGGCTGCAATAAAAGTGTGTCAGCCTTCAGGAATTGTCATTATCACCAATGATAACACAGGTGAGTCTATTATTGGAAATGCTCAGGAAATCATTGGGGTCATTCCAGGCCGCTATAATGTTGAATTATCAGACACCCAAAAATTCGCCAATGTTTTTGTAGAACATGGCGTATATCAAATTAACTGTCCATAGTTAATGAAAGGAGGATACGATGAAAAAATATGTTCAAAAATTCATTGTGCATGCGATGATATGCTTTATTGCCATTACAGTGTATGGCAGCCAGGTTGCTGAAGCTTTTATTGCAACTCGCTTGCTGCTTCCTGCAGCGCGTAAAAGCAGTGTTGTTCGTAAAATGGGGGGGCTTGTTCATGCCAGTAAACCCATGATGAAATCAACAAAATCCTGGTTTAAGCGTCAGGGATCAGCAGGTCATATTCCAAAGGAAATCAAGAAAAAATTTAACTTGAAAAAGTATAAGTCCTTTGATGGTTTTCGAAGAGCTTTTTGGAAAGAAATGGCAAAACACAAACACCTGGCAAAGAAATTCAAAGAATTTCACCCCAAAAATATTGGTCTGATGAAAAAAGGTCTGGCGCCTTTAGTACCTGCCGGGCAAAATTTGGGTAAGCTCAAAAAATATATGCTTCACCATCGAAAAAGAATTGCTGATGGTGGAAGTGTATATGATTTGAGTAACTTGCTCATTGTTTCTCCCAGGTTTCATAAAGCGCTTCATACAGGTAAATAGCGGCAATTTATTGACCCTTTTGATAAACAAAGCCTTGATTCTTTGTGAATTAATTTAAATCGAAATAGTTCATTTAGAATTAAGGCTTATAACTTTTTATATAGAGAGTTGACAAATATAAAAAAATGTAATATTAATATTAAAAAATAAATTGTATTTTTGAATAAATATTGTTAATTAATTAATCTTTAAGGTATTGCATGAAAAAAAAAGCTGCTTCATTAAAAACGGCAAGTCATCGTCAAAAATTAACAGATCAACAACGTCAGGCCATAAAAGGATTGCTTGGTTTACTCGATATTTCTCAACGAGAGATATGTGAATCATCTGAAATCAAACCACCAGTTCTGTCTCGTCTACTCAAAGATCCGAACCGAGGTATAATTTCTGATGCATGGCAACGCCTGATAGATAATTTTGCAAAACAAGTAGAGGAAAAAAAAGTAAAGCTTGAACAAAATAATAAGTTAGGTGAAGCCAATCAATTCTTTAATTTACTATCAGAAAAAACAGTAGAAAAAAATATACAGGCTCCTGTTGGGCCATTATCACCAGATGCCAAAAATTATGTTGTTCGGCAATGTGACTATACATTAAATAAATGCTTAGAACCTCTAAATCCTGTCAGTATGCCCTGTATTGTATTAGAAGGCGGCATCATGACAGGAAAAACCTCTTTACTGCTACGATTTATCAAAGCTGCAAAAAGCAGACAATATGGGGTTATGCATGTGGATTGTGAAACAATTTTGTATTCTGACATAGAAGCAATTCAAACAGAAGAAGAATCAGAACAAGAATTGTATGTTTCAATCATAGCGTTGGCTTTAGAATCGCTTAAAAATGAGCCTATAAGTGAAACTGAAAGACAAAAAATGCGCAAAGAATGCAAAAACCAACCTCCAAGGATTTGGGCACAACGAGAACTAAAAACAATTGTTGGAAAATATCAATTTGAGTATGAACGTTTGTTTTTGATCATTGATGGTGTTGACCAGCTTTATGAAGCTGCTAACAGTAAAAAAATATTATTAGAAAAAAATGATATAGATTCTTTAGTATATTTTATTGCAGATATTAGAAGGCAACAAGGCTTTTCACCACTTAATGCATTAACAATAATAATTACTGTTGGATTGTGGTCATTTTCAGTAGCACTTTCATCTTTATTACGAACACAAGGATATCTGGTTAATACGAATACTTTTACAGATGAAGAAGCTAAAAAATTGCAAAACTTTTATCAAATTTCCCAAAATGATCTCTTTAAGTTATTTCAATTTTTTTTCGGCCACCCTTATTTGATGAATAATGCTGTGTTTGAAATGACATATTTAAATAAAACAATTAATAATATTTTTGAGGAAGCAGAACAACCACTTCAAAGATATCTCACATACTTTGAGAGAATAAATAGCTCTATAGAATCATTGTTAAATACAGAGGGAAGTGATACAACTGTTTTGGATTACTTAAAAAATGATGATAAAGGTATAAAAATATTCATGAATCAGGGATTTTATAATGACAAAAAAGAACTGTTGCCTTTAGTTGAAAATTCTTTAAAATTGTATAATTAATAAAGTACTTTGAGCATATTATGAAAAAACAATATGAATTTACAGGTGGCCCTGTTCGTAAAAACTATAGTTTTTATGTTAATCGAAAAGAAGATGAAGAAGTATATAATGCCTGTGTAAATAATTTTAATCTGCTATCTCTCATTGGTTCCAGACAAATTGGTAAATCAAGCTTAGCAATTGGGCTAAAAGAACAACTTGAAAAGCAAGAATGGATGGTACCATTTATTGATTTTCGGTATAACCCTGGTAACCAAGAAAATCCTGTTCGATTTTTTTCTGATTTATTTTTTGCCATAGCTGATGAATTAAGCCTTGATTTTACTAAACTTAATATTTGGATAAAAGACAATTTGAAAGGTGACTATACGAACTCTTGGGTAAAGTTTTTTGTTGAATTTGTTCGAAAGCAAAGCAAGTTAAAGAAACCTATCTTGCTTATTTTTGATGAGATTGATTATCTCCAATTATCTTGTAGAGAAACAGACCAATTCTTTAATGGACTGCAAGTCCTTTTTGATTATCAGAGAAATCAGAGAAATCAACTTGAAATATCTATGCTATTGATAGGCATTAATCACCCAAAAGAATTATTAAAAGATGCTAAAAAATCATCATTTAAAAGTGGACAAACAATTGTTTTTCCAGATTTTTCCTCTGATGAAGAAACTATTTCTAAATGGTCTGAAGGTCTAAATGTTAAAGATTCTCGAAAATTAGATATAGGTAAATCAATATTTTACTATACTGGTGGACAGCCTTATCTTAATTCCTTGATATACCATAATTTTAATGAAGCTAAAGGCTCGTCTGCTTCTGATGTAAAATCAATTGTTAATAAACTTATCCTTGATAGCAAGAATCCAAGAACAAAAAATCCTCATTTCGATGCGCCACAAGATTTTATTTTTGATAAAGAAGATATAGCCTATAAAGTCATTGACTTTTATTCAGCCTTCTTGCGAAAAAATGAACCAGTGCCCATATCTGATATAGATGAAAAAACATTTGCAGTTTTACAAACAGCAGGATTGATTACTTGCTATGATAATGAAACATTTGATATCAGATGCCCCATTTATCGCAAGGTATTTGATGAAAATTGGTGCAAAAAAATACAAAGCAGTCTTGGAAGCAAAGAATTTTTTCACGTGCAGGTAAGAAATGTTTATAGAAATCAAGATTCCAATCGACCTAAAATATGCATGTTTAACTCAGGCGGAACAATTGGTATGGTAGAAATTAATGGAAAAATGACACCTCCACATAGTCAAAAAGAATTTTTAGATTTATACCCTGAAATTGAAAGAATTGCTGATATTGATTTTATTCAAATTGAAGCTATAGATGGCGCTAATGTTTTTCCAGAATATTGGTCAAAAATTGCCAGAGCCATATATGATCGAAGAAATGAAGAATACAATGGTTTTGTTATTGCTCATGGCACAGATACAATGGTCTATACAGCTTCTGCTGTGGCTTTTGCTTTAGGCCCTGGTTTGAACAAACCTGTTGTATTTGTCGGATCACAGGCACCACATTATGTCATGCATGGAGATGCTCTGATAAATCTTTTTCGTGCAGTAAAAATCGCTTCAGAAAAAATTCCAGAAGTTGTTATCTGTTTTAATGATCTCGTTTTTCGTGCTGTCCGGGCTGAAAAAAAAGACGATTATCGTTTTTCTGGTTTTCATTCACCTACATTCAAACCTCTAGCAATCATTACCGAACAAATTGAAATTCAAAAAGAACTTTTGATTCATAAAGACCCTTTGTATAAAATTGTCTGCAAAGATCAGTTTGATACAAATATACTTAAAATCAGTCAATACCCAGGCTTACATCCTGAAATCTATTATCCCTATATCGACAATAAAAGTGTCTCAGCCATTATTATTGAGACCTTAGGTTTGGGAAATTTGCCCACAACTGGAGTTTATAACTTTTTGCCTTTGATTGAAAATGCAAAGAATAATCTAATTCCAGTCGTGATTACCAGTCGTTATCCTATTTTACCAGAATTTATGAATAAGTATTTACCGGTCAGTGCACCAATTCAGAAAGGTGCTATCTCTGCAGGCAATATGACCAGTGCCGCAGCGTTGACAAAGCTGATGTGGCTTCTACCTCAGATTGAAAAGGATATTCAACAAGGTGAAATAAAAGAGCATAATAAAATGATAGAAATCCAGCAACTCATAAAACATAATTTTATCGGTGAAGTTGATAAAATGCCTGAATTAGATAACTTAACGATCTAATCAATTGTTAATATACATAAATATTTAATAATATATATATATGTCACAAGATAATCTATCGACTGTAGAAGTATCTCCCCTTGAAAAAGATGATATGACATATCTTCTGCAAAAGCGATTTTTCAAAATACTTCAAAAGGAATCAGGATTTCAAAATTTGCAGGAAAAAGAGAAGGAAGAAGTAAACACTCTTTTTGAAACATTAAAAAATGTTCGATTTGAGTCAGTTGAAACCTTTCAAAAGGTTGTAAAACAATTTATCCAGAGAATACCAGGATTAGAAGAGTATGTTAGTATTGCTCTTAGAAAAGCAAAAGAACAAATTGAAGCTGAACTGAATGAAAACAAAGGTGTATTAGTAATATATACAGGAGGTACCATCGGAAGTGCACCTAAGGATACGAATGATCCAGATAGTCCCCAAGTTGTAAAAAAATGGAAAGAACTTAAAGCATCTATTCCTAACTTAGAACGTATTGGCTTTCGTGTAGATGCGATCAGCTTTGTTTTACCTTTAGATTCCTGTAATGTATTTCAACAGCACTGGATCAAAATGGCTGAAATTATCTATGAACATTATAAAGAATATGAAGGATTTGTTATTTTGCATGGAACAGATACCATGGTTTATACAGCCTCTGCCTTATCTTTTATTTTGCAAGAATTAAACAAACCCATCATTATTACAGGTTCCCAAATTGCAGGGATTGTTCCTTTAAGAAACGATGCGCATCAAAATTTTATGACATCATTACATATTGCAAATCCAAAAGCTTCCAAAATACCTACTGTTCCTGAAGTATTTATATTTTTTGGCAATAAATTAATTCGTGGTTGCCGCAGTAAAAAAATTGACGCCAGTGGTTATGTTGGTTTTGATTCTCCAAACTATCCCCTTTTGGGAACAGCAGGCGATCAAATTGACATTGACAAAACAAGATTGAAAGAAAGTTCAACCAGTGATATGCCTTCATTTTACAAAAAACTAAACAATTCTGTTCTCACAATAGATGTCTTTCCTGGTATTCAACGAAGTAAAGTAGTTGAAAAACTACTGAATGATAAAGATTTAAGAGGTGTTATTCTGCGATCATATGGAACCGGGAATATTCCAACTGACACAGAATTTTTAGATTTGTTTAACAATGTTAATAAAAAAGTATGTGTAACAAATGTTTCCCAGTGTACCAAAGGTGCTGTTGAAATGGGTTTGTATGAAACCAGCCAGCTTTTATTAGATCGCGGTGTTATTGGAGGTTTTGATATTACACCTGAAGCTGCTCTGGTTAAACTAATGCTGTTGCTTGGGCAATATGCTGAAAACGATATAGAAACAGTTAAAGAAATGATGCAGCAATCTCTAGTTGGTGAACAACAATACAGTGTTTATAGTACATTATTTGATGAGTCTGGCTCTCTTCAACCTGAAAGCAAAAGAATAGATTTAAAAACTGTTGAACTTAACAGTGTTGAGCAACCAGAATTAATTGATAAAGCCATACTCAGGTTTCACAATGTTAACTTAACTCCTGCTGAAGGTAAAGAGCAGGCTGTTATTGAACTGTTTGTTGATGCAAATGGCGAATTTTTAAATGAAACAAGTGATAAGTATTTGGGAACATATGCTAAAGCAAAAGTTCCCTCCGATTCAGAAGAAGCTATTTTAGTTGAAGATAATGAAGCTCCTGAAAGTTTAGCCTTTGATATTTCTGCAGTCAAGGAAATGTTAATTCTAAAACAATACACGAGCAAAATGAAAACAAAACCTTGTATTTCGTTTACTGTACAGATGAATGAAGAAGAGCAGGGAACGTTTAGCTGGGGTAAGGTAGAATTAAAGCTTTTTATTATTAGCTGATGTTAATGGATATAAAAATGATTTTTGCTTATAACTTAATCAATGATCAGCCAATGGACAGCTGTTCATGTGCCTGGCACCTTTTACAAAAAGGAGAGTCCGACATTCCCGATCGAGTTCGGAAAACCCTTAATTTTTTGGATAATCATCAATTATGGTGCATTATGTCCAGAAATACACCGGCAACCAGTTGCAGGGATGCATCCAGCCGGAGGAATAGGTTGGGTAATACAGGAATACCACTTTCAGATGAGTTAAGAACTGTTTGTATGGTTTATTATGATGTTAATGGTGATCGTCATTATGTTTTGTTAAACTATCGGGCACACCTGTACTTTGACCCCAAAAATGTTCATAAGGCATTGAATGCAGACCCAAAAAGGCCTTTAGCCAGGCTTTCGCCTGAAGAACTCAATCGAATGTTTTATTCTGAGTATGGGACAGTGACCCCTTTTGTGGATATGAGAAAGGTAAGTTATCAGCTATTTGACGACAGTGTTTTACAAACCAACGATCACCCGCCTCATACAATGATGACCAATGCAGGTGATCATACCTGGGCTGTTGAACTTAACCCTGCCCAATTGGTTGATGCATTAAAAAAGCAATACCCTAATCAAATCAAGGTAGGACAATTTTGCACTCAAAATGGTAATGCTACCTATCGCAAAAAACCAGTGTTTGGTATTATTACAGGTAATGGTCCAGAAAGCGGAATGGCACTCTGGGAACATATTAATCGTAATATCAGAGAGTCTATTGAAGATCGCTATAATGGAGATCTATCATTTCCAAATGTTATTGTGAATTCTGTTCCTGAAATGGGGCTATCAATGGAATTAATGGCTCGAGAACAGGCCATCTGGAACTATATTGAACAGGCTGTTCGTCATTTATGTTCAGGCGGGGCAACGCATGTGGCACTTGCCTGTCATACCACTCATTACTATTCAGATAAAATTCAAATGGTTTGCGATGATTATGGGGCTCAGTTTGTTTCAATGTCAGAAACTGCTATTGACTATATTCAAAATAAAAATCTTACAGATATTACATTGATCGGTATCCCTTATGTTGCAGATTTGGGGAAATGGAGTGCTTATAGAGCACTGTCAAACTTAAACATCCAACCCATGAAAGAAAAAGCACGTGAACCGCTACTGGACTTAGGCTATTGGGTCAAAAAAACAGGTTCTGATCACAAAGGATTAAATAAGTTAAACCATATTTTAAAAATCGGTGTAACAACAAAAAATGTTTTGATCGCTTTAACCGAAATTTCAGTCTTATTGGGTGGTTTCCCTAAAAAGCAAAATAAATTGGGTCAATGGAATATTATTGACCCATTAAAATTGTATGGTGAGCGACTGGCCGATATTTATTTAAGTTCGTTTATGCCAGTTAATGATTTTACTGATGAGTATGATGACTGTATACCCATTGATACTGAATAATTAGGAAATATACCAATGATATCATATTTCAATGATCAATTTTTACCCCAAGAAGAAATATCGATTTCTCCAAATGATCGTGGCTTTGTAATGGGTGATGGAATATATGAAGTCATCCGAAGTTACCAAGGCCATCTGTTTCAAATAGACGCCCATTTGAAACGACTTAGTTATGGGGCAAAAGCCTTTCGATTTAATCGATTGATTTTTGATGAATTAAAAGAAATTTCAAGGCAATTAATTGCCAAAAACAACTTAAACCAAATGGATGCAACTGTTTATATACAGGTAACGCGAGGTGTTGCAACGCGTTCGCATCAATTTCCGCCTGCTGAAACCCCATTGACAATTTATGCAACAGCCCGAAAATTTACCCCTAAAGTGTTGGATATTGAAAAAGGTATTTCAGCAATTCTTTATCCTGATGACCGATGGGCACGATGTGATATTAAATCGATCAATTTGATTGTCAATTCAATGGCCCACCAGCATGCAATTTCCTCTGGTGCTCAGGAAGCACTTTTTATCCGCAAAGGATATTTAACTGAAGGGGCTCATACCAATGTAATAATGGTTAAAGATCAAACCATTATCACTCCACCCAAAACCAACCATATACTTGAAGGAATTACCCGAAACGTTGTTCTTTCTATATGCAATAAGCATCACATACCTGTTGAGGAACAATCTATTTCAGAAGAAGAGTTATTTCAGGCTGAGGAATTAATGATTGTTGGAACAACTGTCGAAATCACACCAGTCATTAAGCTAAACAACCAGCCTGTCAATGATGGAAAACCTGGCCCTGTTACTATGAAATTACAACGATTGTTCAACGAACATGTTGTTTTAGTAACGCTTTAGATACATTCCCCTTATTGCCCAAAATAGATATGCTCTGAATGTTTACATTGAGTGCGGCTCATGATCCAAATACTTTTGTTCCAGTTATTATAAACTTCAGTCGTATTTGGGGATTAAGACAATGATTGCGACATGGATATTATTATGGCAGGAAATACCGGTAGTGAAAAAATTGCAAAAGTGTTTAAAAATATAGATGATAATTTCACTGAATATACGCAAATCAGCCTTGAAGGCGTAAAAGAGTGCGATCTTGTTTTAGGTGACTATGACAATGATGGTGATTTAGACCATTTACTGACTGGATTTAATGCCTATTTTGAACAGGTCGCAAAACTCTATCAAAATACAGGTAATGACTTTACTGAAGCAACATCAATAACTCTGACAGCGGCTGCTGTCAGTTCATGTCAATACATTGGGCGATAATGGTTGGTCATACCGATATCTGCCATATCTTGTAACAGACATGACGCAAATCGAATCAATCGTTGCTGGTGGTGATACAACTGTTGTGTTGAAATCAAATAGCACAGCCTGGGGATTTGGAAAAAACATATACTGTTACAGCATCATCAATGTTTGCCTGGGGAAATAATAATCAAGGGCAATTCGTTATTGGCTCGACTGTTGATCAATATACACCGGTTCCTGTTGAGGGTTTAACTGATGTCAAACAAGTGTTTGCTGGCAATGATTTTTCAATGGCACTCAAGCATGATGGCACACTCTGGGCATGGGGAAATAATGGTGTGGGGCAATTGGGAGATAATTCAAACATTGATCGCACAAGATCGGTACAGGTTTCTGGGATTAACGTGTCCCTTCGGTAAATCTGCGTAAATAAAATTTTTGTATCCTATTCAAATTTCACGGTAGGAAAACAATAGAGCAAAAGAGGAATGTCTCTCCAGGTTTCATTCTCATCTCTTGATTTTTCTAATATTTTCCAAAAAAAATTGTCATATTGAATTTTTGTCCTTGACATAATAGAAATCGTCTTTATATTGACCATAAATGATTCATAACAACA
>Ga0272440_1004191_pt1 | contig 10452 bp, 8 predicted proteins | sample SSMMMBAug17_FD_192440 | JGI IMG/M metagenome (GOLD analysis project Ga0272440, IMG submission 192440) | Marine sediment archaeal communities from Little Sippewissett salt marsh, Falmouth, MA, United States - SSM-MMB-Aug17 | ecosystem: Environmental > Aquatic > Marine > Wetlands > Sediment ... | reverse complement strand
ACCTTGTTATCTATAAAAATGCCTCAATGAATGAATTCACGAAAAACGTGAATTCATTCATTGAATCATTTTTATAGATAACAAGGTGTTACCATAAATTTGAAGATGTCGATTGCAATTTTTGGGTGTAACTTATTGCTCATTAAAGTTCCTGCTTAGGAACTTTCAAAAAATAACTTCCTCATTTTAATTGTGAGGTCACAATACATAACTCCAATCACATTACTTACCAGTCGTTATCGGCCTACATTGAAGCAAAAATAACTGATCCGCTTTCCAGGCACATTCAATATCAACATTCATATGGAAATCAGTTTCAAGACTTTGTGCCAGTTTTGCATTTTGAATAATTTGTTGATCTGTCAAAACTGGCGTATCAGCCATCACCTTTGGAATATCAACGTCACTGATACCATTTTCAGAACAAAGGATGTACATGGTTGTTTTTTTTGAAATCATTTTTTGTTTGATTGAAAGGTCGTGTTTATTGACAACATAAGTATCAGGTGTCACTTTACCATTAACAATGCTTTCGCCAAGCCCCCAGTTGGCATTGATGATTATTTCACTGGCATCACCAGTCACCGGATTTTTGCTGAAAACAACACTCGACATGTCTGCCGCAATCAACTGCTGAACAAAAACTGACATGGCATTATCTGATATCATCGCTTTATGGGAACGATATGTTGTTACACGTTCAGAAAAAGCTGATTGATAACAATCGATAATAGCTTGAATGATAGTGTCACACCCTTTGACATTCAAATATGTCTTGAATTGACCGGCAAAAGAAGCATTGGGATTGTCTTCATCAATAGCAGAAGATCGAACAGCAACAGATGGTTCTTTTAATTGACATTTTTTTCCCAATCTTTGATATGCATCTGAAATGATGGGATACAATTCATCTTTCATTCTGGCAAGATCAACAGGATTGTCAAAGCCTTTAAAAAATGATGATGCAACCGAAAAGCCAGGGGGGATGGAATATTTTTCAATCATCTGGCTGAGGTTGGCTGCTTTTGCGCCAACAGTTAAAACATCATTGCATGATGATTCGCCTAACCATAAAATATATGTGGACTTTTTTATTGTTTGATTATGTTGAGACATATTAAATTCCATTGGTTTACTGTTATAATTGGGAATTATAAAAAAAGATTCATCGTTTTTATTTGTATCTATGAAATTTTAGTTTTCCTCTCTACTATCATCCCATTATCCATTTTAATCAAACGATCAGCATAATCAAAATATCGATCATCATGGGTTACCGCAATGATCGTTTTGCCCAACTTTTTTAAGTCCGCAATGATTGTTGTATAAAAATATTCTCTGAATTCCGGGTCCTGATCTGCTGCCCATTCATCAAAAACATAAATGGGTCTGTCTTCCAAAATAGAAACAACATATGCCAATCGCTTTTTTTGACCGGTTGATAAATCAATATTTGTAAATTGTTGATCCTTAAATTGCGTCTTTTTTTCCAGGGCCATTTCTTTTAGCAAATTGTTAATTCTATTGGAGGCAACGTTTTCTATACCATATAATTTTTTAAACAAATGATAATCTGTAAAAATGATCGAAAACAACTGCCTGTACATGGGCAATTTTTTTTCTGTAATATGCTCATCATTTAAACGAATTATACCGGATACATTGGTCTCATATAAGCCTATCAGCAGTTTTAACAGTGTCGATTTGCCACTGCCATTTCCTCCAGCGATAAAAACGACTTCTCCTTGATGAATTGTCATATCGAGGGGGCCTAATGTAAAGGTGGATTGATTGCCTTTATCCATGTAGTGAAAAACAACAGAGGATAATGAAATATTTTGAAAATCTATGGGTAATGTTGTGGGATGTTCATCATATCGCATATCCTTATCCAGTTGTTTTTCAAGCTTTTCTAATCTTTCAACAGCAAGGTTAGACATAACAATATGTGGGGCAAATTTATAAATAAAGGATAAAGGTGAATAAATATACAAAACGGCAATAATTAACTTTGGAAGTATCATTATATTGGATTCAAAAAGAAGCGGCAGAAGAAATATAAACACGCCCAGCATAATAAAGTACAAGGTATCTGTATATAAAGTGACCAATAGAAGATTATAGATGCCTTTGGCTTTCAATGATTTTGTTTTATTAGTCATGTCTTTCAGGTCATTATATAAACTGTGATTCCGATTTTGATTAACTTTAATCTGCTTAAATCCAACGAGCAGCCCATTGATAGTTTCAAAATAACTACGTTCTTCTTCATCTGCTATTGACAACTGTTTTTTGGTTTCTATGTATTTTGAGAAAAAAAATAATAATGAGATGAACACAAAAATAATCATGCATATAAAACTGGAAAAGGATAAATACAAACAATAAAGAAAAACCCCAGCTATCGTAAACAATGAATCCAGAGCAATAACAAAAACCGGAATAGATTGGGACAAGGTATTGATATCTTGTGTGAGACGATTAAGAATTTCTGTTGACCCATTTTGCTCAATAAAGCGTAATTCTGTATGTCTGATCTTGTCTACTAAGCGAACGCGTAGTTTTCGGATCAACTCTTCTGTGACAAGAATCGATCGGTTAAAGGCTTCTTTTTTCGTGACATACAAAATGGCAACAACAATGATAAAACGGAACATATATGGAAACTCGTTATGGAGATTGTTGTAAATAGCATAAGCCGTATTATTAATAACAAATAAGAACATTCCCGCAAATAGCCCGGAAGCCATTATCAACAAAAAAATACTTTGTTTTGAAACAGTTGATTCACTGGAAAAAAATTGAACAAGTTTGATTTTCATTTTGTCTTAATCTTTCCATCTTCCATGGTAATGACAGTATCTGCATAATGAAAGAAACGATCATCATGGGTAACAATGATCACTGTCTTACCCGCATTTCTAAGATCCTGAAGTATTGTATCATACAAGAATTTTCGAAATTCAGGGTCCTGGTCTGCGGTCCATTCATCAAAAATATAGATAGGCTTGTCTTCAAGCAAGGCTTCAATACACGCGAGTCGTTTACGCTGGCCTGTTGACAAATCTGTAGTTGTAAACTGATTATGTGAGAATTGCGTTTTTCGATGAAGTAGCATTTTTTTAAGCATCGACTTGACAGTATGTTCATCAACAGATTCAAGCCCATACAATTTTTTAAATAGATAATAGTCTGTAAAAATAATAGAAAATAACTGCCGATAGGCAGAAATCGTTTGTGAAGTTATCAGATCATTGTTTATAAAAATTTTTCCGGGAGGCAAACTTGGATATAAACCTGTCAATAGTTTTAGCAAGGTTGATTTGCCACTGCCATTACCGCCAACGATAAAAATAACGTCTTGTTTACAAATTGTCAGATCAATTGGGCCTGATTGAAAAGTGATGTCACCCTGTGAATCTTTATACTGAAATAACATGGATTGAAGCGAAATTTCTTGAAAATCCATAATAGGCGATTCTTGTTCAATGGTCGCATGATTGTTTTGATCCAACTCGTATTCAATATCTTGCAAATTTTTTACTGCTACATTCGTCATCGCAATGGTTGCAAAGGATCTGAATACCATATCTAAAGGGCCCTGGGCAAATAATAAGGCGGCAAAAATTTTCAGTATGGAAACTCTAAGAACGTCAAAGTAGATCGGCATGACAAATAATAACGTCGCATACATTATAAAGTGAAAAATCATTATTTTCATCGTATGTTCTCTGTATGTGATCAACCCCTTAGTTTTATATTGTTCTGATTCTTTTGACACAGAAACAATATCGTTAAATAAATCCTCGTTTTTTTGAACATGCATTTTGATTTGTTTAAATCCTTTAACAACATCGTTCATCATGCCAAAAAATTCTGTTTCTTTTTTTCCGGACTGTATCATTTCGTTTTTAATCAGGAAATATTTAGCGTAAAAATACATGATAGAGGCAACTAAAAAAGAAATAATCACTACAAAGGCCTCAAAAGAAATGATTGCAATATAAATGTAAATCACAATAACAGTAACCATATCTTCTACAGCGGCAAACAATACTGGAATAGAATGAAAAATAGTATTGAAATCCTGGGTCAATCGCATATGAATATTTGAATATCCTTTTTTTTCAACAAATAACAATTCCGAATGTCGTATTTTATCAAGAATGCGTAACCGCACCAATCCAATAACTTCGGTAGTTAAATGAATTGAATTGAATAATGCATAATTATGACTGACATAAAAAATAATACAAATAACAGCATACATGCCGATCATGTATAATTCGACACTGATGTCCTGAAAAACGATATTTGTAGCATTATTGATAATAAATATCAGGACGCCATAGCAACATCCTGAAAGAATCGTTGTATATATGACAGATAATCGCAATGAACTGATTTCCATTGCGAAAAAATCAATCATTTTGATTTTCATAGAAACCTTTTAAATACAAAGTTTTATTATTTTTAACAAAAAAAAAGTTCGAGAAGATTCCTCGAACCTTTTTGAAAAGCGGGTTTCGCACATGGGTTATGACAAAAGAATCATTATGCTGGCTGCGGTTGTAGGGTTTGAGATACATTTTTCCCTTTTTGAAACATATCTGCATAATACGCTTTTGCCTTTTCAACATTAAAAGTAAGAAATGTGCCGCCTGAAGCAAAATGGCGATAAAAAACTTTTCCGACTGCATAGGTTGATGCACCCGATACAACTGGCATACTGACTGCGCCCAGGCTGATTCCTATAATTGGAATTACTTTAACAGCACTGGCAATTGGGAATGAGGTGACTGCCGGAACAGTACCGCCAACCAATGAAATAATGATATTCTTTGCTGTTTCTCTGGAAAATGGAATATCATAAAGTTTCGCAATCTTCCTGACCATGTTGAGTTGTATGCCTGTAACACCAATAAAATCAACCATGGGAATTGGAACCAAACCGACAGCCATCGACCCATAAACATGGTTTCGGATTAATTTGTCGATTGTTTCTTTAGAAACTTCATCAATCGCCTCTTCAGTCAAAGAAGCTGATGTTTCTATATCCTGTGTTTTACTTTCCTGGGTATCTTCTGACATTGCTCTTTCCTTTTTATTAAAAGTTTTTAAATACTTAATTTAATCCCAAGAGATAATTCCCTATCCTCTTTATAAAGATTATTGCTTTTTGATGTATTGTCACGCTCAATTTCATATGAGACATCAATTGAAATATATTTGTTCACCTTTACATTACAATTCAAGTTAAGTATAGAGTTGTATTCACTACTTCCTGTATAGGTTCGATAGCGGTATTTTTCTGACAGGGTGATATTTTCAGTAACTAAAAAAGTGCTTCGCTGATAAATTGAAAAAAAGTCAGCATCAAAATCTTCCTGCTTTTCACCTATCAATTCAGAAAGTTCGTTCATATATTCAATTTTGTCATGGCCATAAAACCCGCCAATTTTGAATACCAACTTTTTGGTGTTTAAAAGCGTAAAGTATAATCCTCCGGAATAAATGTATCGGTTGAGATAGTATTTTTTATCATTGGCCTCCCATTGATAGTCACCCATAAAATCCATAAAAGGCAATACTTCTATGAATATTGTTTCCTGAAAATTTTCTTTATCAGTTTTAATAAGGCTCCCGCGATAATCCAATTCCTTTTTCTTTAAGGAATAAACCAAGAAATTGGTAAAAATATTTTTTCTCAATATTAAGGTTGCATTTGCTTGATGCTTTGTTACTTCTTCATTACCTGTTTCATAGTTTAAGTTGTATTTCAAATCCAGATGATACAATATGGCATTGGTTGCTGTGTAATCTTTTGAACGTCTCAGCCACCATGGGCCTAAGGATTCACCACTTGAAATCCAATTCAGATCAGGTGGCTCAGTTTTGGGTGTTGATACTATTGGAGATTTGGAAGGGATCACATTTGATTTTTCAGAAACAGCGACACCATGAAAGGTATCCTCGATTGGATCTCCGGTATCAGTATCTGGCTTCATGGGATCTTCAGTTAACTGGTATTTTCTGAGAACAAATTTACCATCAAATGCTTTAAAGTCCTTATCAAATGTTAAGTCAGCCTCCATTCGCGCAATATATGAAACACTTTTGTCTACATTAAATCCAAAAGCCATTAACAGAACAGATATGTTGCCATCATCTGTTAAACGCCATGTTCCTTTCTGATCGCTGAATGAAAATTGTTCTTGAACGGAACTGGTACTCAGAATATTACCATCATTTGTAAATGTCCATAATCGTTTTGGACCTTTACTTTCAGTTACAAGATATGTTCCTGTAATTTTTTCAGAAACATCACTGGCCACACCAGCCGTTGCAGCCGCGATTAAAAGAATCAATACCATCATGAATGAATATGATGTTTTCATTAAATTTTCCCCCTGTTATTGTTTTACCGCCATTAAGTCGTCCAATTCATCCAGAACTTGACGAGAAATCCCGCCAAGAAATTTCATCCCGACTTTATCTTCAGAAGTTTCAATTAACACATAACCTGTATGTGATGTAACACGCTGAGGTCTCCAAGGGGTGGAGCCTTCATCTTCAGCATTGAACCCTGAACCTGCACCGCCGCACATAATATGCCATGTGGAATTGGTAAATCTCGGATTGGGGGAATACTGATCCAAAACTCCATCATTATCGGTATCATCCTCAGGATACACACCAATTGGCGTATATTTACTGATTAATGTGCGGTGATAGCCATGTTCATGGCTGCTAAAAATTGCCGCGACTTTTGTGGAATCAGTCACTGCCAATAAGAAACGATCGCGAACTTGAATCATTCCCAGAGCAGATTCTTCTAATTCGCCAGTGTTAGAGTTTCTTGTTTTGGCACGAATATTATTATTTCCATCCCACCACATACTGTCCTCAACGTGTTTCATGTAAGGAAGCACCGGTGAATGTGTGAATATAAAAATGTATTTAATGGATCTGTCATTTTCTGCAGATTCAAGTGTTTCTTCAATCCATGTCAACTGGTCTTCCATGATATAGCCCATTGGGCACCCACCATAATCGGCACTATTTTTCATACTGAGAAAACTTGTCGATTGCCAGTAATCTGTATTTACAGACAGAACCAATACCGATCCATACTGAAAACTGTAAACGTTTTCAGTATAAGAGGGTCGTCTTGGATCTGAGACTACCGGACCATTTGTAGGATTGAAAAATTCCTGCGCAAAAACAGCTTCACTACTGTCTGTTTCATATGGCCATTTATCAAGTGTCATGTACCCCTTGAAACTATTCATTAAAAATTCATGATTTCCCATACCTGGATACACAGGCCTCGTGTTCCAGAAACCGGACATGATTTGTTTCCATGCCCTGTATTGAAAAATCATATCCTCTTTACTTGTTTGAAATCCATCAACCAAATCTCCTCCAAAAATGATGAACTCTGCATCATCGCGATATGCATTTGCAGCAATATCGCGTAAGATTTCCATATTGCATCCAATGTAGCTGTTCTCTCCACCACCACTTGTAGTATAACTATCCGATGTGTATACAAATTTTATATTATCTTTTCCTTTTTCCGGTGCTGTCTGAACAGTATATTGATTCGAACGAACGTGTCTGCCATCTTCAGCTTCAGATACAACATAATATTCATAAGGTGTATCTGGAACCAGGTTATCTATTTTTATTGAATGTTCATTCACATAACTGGTCAACTGTTCAAACCGACGCTGTCCAAAAAACACCTGGCTGGTACAGGGTTCATCGGTTCGCCAGACAATGGTCATTGTTGTTGGATTATCACTGCATTTCAGGGTCACAAAGGGACCTTCAATAATTGTTGGTAATTTTGTAAAATTACCATCATTATCCTTTTTAAAACTGACAAAACTGCCAAACATCCCTTTTTGTGAGGTACCGGAAAACAATTCCAAACGATAAGCGATTGTAGGAGATACTGCTGATTGTCCACCAATATTCCAGCTATTGGCATCATATAGCGATTTATAAAATGTAGATATTGGAAGACCTGCTGTTCCTCCGGCAATGTTAGCAGTTGCGCCATAATTTATGTAATCAAAATCAGAGTCCCCTGCTTCAAATGGATAGGGACCGGTATGAACTTTTCCCCAAAGTTCGGAATTACTTAAATCTATGGTTAAACCAATACTATCACCTGTTGCTTTGATGTTGTGCAAATCCGAATATGATATTGTTATCGGTGGATAAAAAGGATTACCGGCTTCAAGAGTAGATACATCGACAGGTAATCCGGTCTGATCTGCCGGTTGTTCTTCAACTGGCTCTGCAAATGAATTTTGTGAATTACATCCGGAATAGATGCCGGCACAAAAAAAGATTAAAATAGAAATTGTTAATAGTTTTCTGATCATTGATTCTCCTTTGATAATAAATTAGTTAATTAATTAATTAATTAATAATCTTCTATTTTCACATATTCTTAGATAGATAGATTATTAACCCTACAAAGATAATCTTAAAAGCGAGACATATTCGCCGCAAAGATCGTACCATCTAAGTCTGAGTGAATATTTAAAAAAATTAAAATAGTTATAAATTTACATTCTTTTATTGTTTAATGATAATGTTGATGAACTCGTAAAAAGTCATCACTCAAAATTTTGACCACAATATATTCATTGATTGAAAATTAAAAAACACAAAGTATTGTATCACCTTGTTATCTATAAAAATGTTTCAATGAATAGATAACAAGTTGATACCAGAAATTTAAAGATGTCGATTGCAATTTTTTTTAAGAAAAATATGTACTTAAAAATAGATGGTACGAGTTTTGCTTAAAATGTAACGCTTTTAAGAAATATAATCTAAACAACGAGAAAATACAACTTAAAAGATGCAAAGGGCAAAAAAAAGAATATTTATTTAAATTAATTTAATGTACTTAATACTCCCTGTTTCAACCACATTATAAGTCAGAACAATGTGATAAGGGGTTATGGAGAGTGTAACTGTAACCTTTATCCTCTATGTCCACCGAATTTAAAAATAAATAAAAGGCATTCCTAATTTTATAACATTATTAATAAAAGATGTGGATAAATCTTGAGAAAGGCGAACATCTGGATTGATATCAAATGGGCTTAAATAATCATCAACAATCTTGCATAATGGATACCATTTTTGGATTTGTGCCCCAAAAAGAATCATATCTAAATCACAACGTGCATGAAAGCTACCCGGTCGAAGAATTGACCCATGAACCAATATTAATGAGACATTAATTTTTTTGAGCGAACAGGCAATATCTGGCAACATTTTAAGAATGGCCTGTCTTTTATTTTCCAAAGCAAGTAAACGTTGTGCTTTTTTTTTCTCATAGTTTTCCCTGAATATTGTCATCGCTCTCTCCCATTTGTTGAATAAATTGATCAATGTCAGATTGGGTTGATAACCAGATTTCACTGAGAGTATCACATAAGACTATTACTCGTTCAGGTATGACGTTATGGGTATAGATGTTCTGAAATAAATGTCTGAATTGCCTAAATTGATCTAACTTTGCTTTTGTGTCCTTTGAAATAACCGGGCAGCGAACAGGCAATGTCAACATCATCATATCTAATAGCTTTGCGTGCCAACGTTCACTCTTGGGTAATCCACCATCTATTTCTTCGGTAATCAGTTTAAATAGTTTTTCAAGACCGGTATAAAAAGAATGCATACAAGCCGCAATACTGTCAATTAAAACATCTTCTAAATTCAAAGCAATACATTCATTGCGTCGTTCTTTTCGGTTCAGACAAAGCCTGACAGTATTGTCAATATTTTGCATTTCATTCTTGATTAATGCGATTATTGTTGTAAGTTCCATATATCTTCAATTTATTTAAAATGTCATAGGTTTAAATTGAGCGTTTTTTTTCATGTCCGGGGAATATGTATGCTATCATTTAAACTCCTTAATTTTGAATACAAAAAAGCATTATCCCTGTCCAATCACCACAAGATGAACATCAATACCATCAATCGTCTCACTGACTGATAGTTGTTTTAAAACATCCTCATCAGTAAAAGGCGCAAACATGGCAATTGTGACATCCGGGTAACCTGTTTGCTTTGCATATGCTGCGGCTTGCTTACGTGCCAGCCCGGAATCTTTCAAGTTGGTAAAACTTTTGACTTCAATAATGCCCTTTTTACCTTCATAGACGATATGCAAATCTACTTTTCCATTACCTGTGGGAAACTCAGGGCTGATTGAACTTTGGATTCCCAAAGCCATTTGCAGCCAGTGGTATAAATGAAAGTGGCCAACTGCTTCTGTTAAATGATAATCACTTTTTCTTCGGGGTTGATCTTGCCAGGGGTTTAAACCATTCTCTTTTAGACGCGCCAGATAATCTTTGTAGCGATTTAATAATGCTGGCAAATTTAATGATATACCGGAAGTAACATCATCCAGGG
>Ga0272440_1004190_pt1 | contig 10453 bp, 6 predicted proteins | sample SSMMMBAug17_FD_192440 | JGI IMG/M metagenome (GOLD analysis project Ga0272440, IMG submission 192440) | Marine sediment archaeal communities from Little Sippewissett salt marsh, Falmouth, MA, United States - SSM-MMB-Aug17 | ecosystem: Environmental > Aquatic > Marine > Wetlands > Sediment ... | reverse complement strand
GACAAGGCAAGCCTTGTATCTAAATGTTCGTCTTTAACCGACAATTTTGGGCATCCTTCATTTACCAGTTAACACTTTTCTCGTTCCCAGGCTCTGCCTGGGAACGCATGCCCGGCGGCTCTGCCGCCTATACCAATGCTTAGGCGGCAGAGCCGCCAAGTATGCATTCCCAGGCAGAGCCTGGGAACGAGAAAAAGTGTTAACTACTTTTCAGCAAATATGAAGGATGCCCAATTTTGATGCCACTCAAATCAAACAAAAGGATTGACTATGGATTATCAACAAATGACAGCACCATGCGGCCTTGATTGTTTCAATTGCACGGTGTATCTTTCAAAAGATAATGAAAGCGTGCGACAGGGTATAGCAGAGAAACTTGGTATTCCTACAGATCAGGTATCCTGCAATGGGTGTCGCGCAGAGAATGGAACCATTGAGTTTATTGGCATGAGCGAGCCATGCAAAGTTTATCAATGCATAACATCCAAGAATCTTAATTTTTGCAGTGAATGCGAAACCTTTCCCTGTGACCATCTTCACCCATATGCAGATAAAGCCGCTTCAGTTCCACATAACACAAAAGTTTTCAATCTTTGCTTGATTAAGCGGATGGGACTTGAAAACTGGGCAAAAGAAAAGGCAAAAAGTGTTCGAAACACCTATTTCAGTGCTGACTGGAATATTTAACCTTTCTTTGGCATGGCAGAAATCAAGTATTATTTCTGCCATGGAATTTATTCTACAGTCGGCTCAACATCACTCCAAAGGCCTTCATCAATAGCAACCGGTTCAACATCACTCCAAAGACCTTCCAGATCATAAAATTGACGTTCCGGTTCATAAAAAATATGAATGATAATATCGCCATAGTCCATCAAAACCCAGTGTCCATCTTTCAAGCCTTCCACATGGAGCGCTTTGATTTTTTGTTTTTTTAATGTTCGTTCAATATGCTCAGCAATGGCTTTAACCTGTCGGTTGGACCTGGCACTGCTAATCAGAAGATAATCTGCATAAGATGTCAGGCCACTAATATCCAACAATATGGGATATATACTTTTTCTTTCAAGGAGAGCATCAATGAATGGTTTTAAGGAAGGATCACATTTTGTATCTGACATAAATATAAATTCCTTGGCATAATTATTTTTCCTGTTGTCGAATATCAACAAGATCAGCCACAATAATTAGTAAATGCGCCATGATGTGTCAATCATTATTTTGATTCTATAATGACCATGATGGTTTATGGTGGAAAAGACCATGATGGTTTATGGAGGATCGTTCGATTCATTGGAATCGTTTCTATTGGGTTTAAGTTTGCATAACGACTGATATGAAATTCCCAATATACAGGCAGCCTCAGAAAAGTCAGGCGCCCTCGCGATTGCTTCATCAATGAGGCTATCAGTCATTTGTTTGATTGTCGGAAGATATAATAAAGATGAAAAAATGGTTTCTTGTTGATATATGCCATCTTTTATTGGTATGTCAGGTTGTTTTTTCATGCCTCACCTCTTTATCTCGAATGCCGATTTTGTCATAAATTTAGATAAAAGCAACAGATGTGCCAACGACATGCTTGATTTTTGTATGATCAATAGATAATGTTTATGATATCAATTAATTAATGGGATCTGGGAAAATGATTCATCCATTCAAAATTTTGATTTATGCCTATTTAAGGCATGCTTTGTCTATAAGCATATCAATCTCAAAACGTTTGTATTATTAACTTAGCAAGTTATTTTTCGATAATTATTTAGCTGTATATCCCAAAAAATTATTTTGAACAAAAAGGTGAAACTTTTGTACATGCTTTTTATATGGAATTAACAATTTTTTAATAAATATCAGCAGGATAATGTCTATGAAAAACAATAATGCAAAGGAGACAAAAGTTGCAGAGGTATAAGATTGGAAATTATACCTGGTTTAACAACAACTATCGATCCTTAACTAGGGAGAGTTGCTATGCCTGACCCCATTTTCCTCTATCCAGTGCTTCTCATTTCCGGCATACTCGCCGGCCTAGTCGATGCCATTGCTGGCGGTGGAGGGCTTGTGAGTGTACCGGTATTGCTATGGATTGGATTGCCGCCCCAACAAGTGCTGGGAACCAATAAATTTCAAAGCACGTTTGGTAGCTTCACTGCTGCATTTAATTATGCCAAAAGCAGAACGGTTCTGCTGTCAGACTGTTATGTAGGAATTTTTGTCACATTTATTGGCGCTGTTTTGGGCACATGGACATTACAGAAAATGGATACCAATGTGCTGGAAAAATTTATTCCCATTCTATTAATATTCATTGCAATTTATACAATCCTTACACCAGATATAGGAACCAAAAACATGCGGCCAAGAATACCAATGATGATATTTTATCTGGTTTTTGGTCCGATTTTAGGATTCTACGATGGCTTTTTTGGTCCGGGTGTTGGTTCATTTTGGGCGATGGCATTTGTGTTTTTTGCTGGCTTTAACATGACATCTGCAACCGGTCATACAAAAGTAATGAACTTTACCAGTAATATTGTATCTCTATGTGTGTTTATTTACTATGGGGATGTTTATTTCAGGATTGGGCTGTGCATGGCTGTCGGACAAGCGATTGGCGCCAGAATGGGTTCAGGAATGGTCATTAGATGGGGGGCCAAATTTATTCGACCGGTTTTTATTGCGGTGATTGTTGCAACCAGTATCAAGCTGTGGGCATCTTTTATGTTTAAAAATGGATAAAAAGCTTTATCAACTGGAATTGTCTTTTTTCAGACATAATTTAAAACAATATTTTTTGGTAATTGATATGTGAATACCAATGTGATATAAATTTATCATGGAACCCGGAAATATTGTCGAGTATATCGAACAAAAGGATATCATATGTGCGGTTGTTTTAGAAACCAAGAAACAACGCCTTCGCATTCTCACTGAGACCAATCGTGAGGTAAATCTTTCAATCAAACGACTGGTGCATGTAGACCAGATGACTCTTGATCCTGCACAGGGACGCGATCATCTGGTTGATCAATTAAAAACCCTGGTTGCCCGACGGCATAGCATTCAGGAAACAATTGATATTGCAGAATTATGGGAGTTGCTTCACACCGAGGCCGATGCCATTGATGTTGAAACCATGACCGGTTTATGTTTTGATGACGTGGATGATGACCATACATCAGCAGTTATTCGTGCTATGCTGAACAATCATTTTTATTTTAAATTTGCGCCGGATCGTTTTTATCCTTATTCTGAAAACCAGGTTGAAAATCTCAAACATCAAGCGCGTGAGACTGAAAGAAAACAAGCTTTAGTTGTTGATGGCGGCGAATGGCTGAAAAAGGTGATGCAAACCCCGCATCCTGATTTACCACCGGATAAATTGCAGACAGTCGAGATTCTAAAATCCGCCTACCTTTTTGCAAAGGACAGCGATGACTACGACATTGCCCGAGGGATTGTCGATCGCGCAGGCGTGGATATGGAAAATGGCCTTCTAAAACTGCTGATCAAGCTGGGTGCATGGGATGAAAATGTCAACCTGGATTTGTATCGTTATGAAATTCCTATGTCTTTTCCACAAGACATCCTGGAGCAGGCATCAACAATCACCCATGATATCGATATCGCAACCACGCAGAGAAAGGATCTCACGCATCTGGATTTGATTACAATCGATGGCCAGGCCACAACCGATCATGATGATGCATTGAGTATTCAATGGGATGGCGATCATTATTGCCTGGGTATCCATATTGCGGATGTGGCTGGATGTATTGATAATAATAGTGCCATTGATTCAATCGCCATTGACCGGGCAACATCAATTTATACACCGGATCTTAAAATTCCCATGCTGCCGCCAGTTCTGGCTGAGAATATTTGCAGTCTCAAGGCCAATGAAATTCGTCCGGCAATTAGTATGATGGCTTGGATGGATGCTCAGGCAAAAGTATCCAGATATGAGATTTTTCCCAGTGTGGTTCAGGTAAAACATCAGTTAACCTATCACGATGCCAATCTTATGATTAACGATCATCCGGAATTGCGCCAGTTGCACGAACTGGCAGGCGCTTTTCGGACATTTCGCCTGAACAATGATGCCGTCTATATCACCTTACCCGAAATTCATATCCGCATTGAAGAAGATACTGGTGAAATAATTATTAATCGCGTAAACCGCGAAAATCCATGTCGAATGCTCGTGGCAGAGGCAATGATTCTTGGCAATTGGCTCACTGCACAATTTTTACGAAAAAATCAAACTCCGGCCATCTATCGATCTCAACCCCCACCGAAAGAACGTTTATTTGAGAAACAAGAAGGGACGTTATTTGAAAACTGGATGCAACGAAAACATCTGTCAAGATTTGTTTTAAGCGGTAAACCATCCAGTCATTCTGGATTGGGTTTAGATTGTTATGTCACTACCACATCACCAATCAGAAAATACTTTGATCTCGTCACCCAGCGTCAGATACGTGCTATTTTGGGCTATGGTTCAGCATATACCAAAGAAGAGATCAATCATATCATTCAGCATACGCGGCAAACCATGACCCAGGTCAGCCGGCTTCAATTTGCGCGCAACCGCTATTGGATCATCAAATATCTTGAACAGCATCGGGGGATAAAAACACCGGCAATGGTACTGGAAAAACGATGGCACAACTATACCCTGCTGCTGACTGAATATTTATTGGAATGTTCCCTGCCTATATCATCTGCCATGAAGTTCGAACCTGAAGACATGATCGATGTAACCATTCAGCGTGCAGATGCGCGGAACAATGTTTTATCGATAGCACTGGCATAATTTCTGCCATGCACCGATTATTAGGTGAAACCATGAAAATTCAGACTTTTGTTCTTTTCGTACTGATGCTGTTTATCATTCCATCTGACCTGTGGGCAACTCCCCACTGGCAGATGATGGACAGCCCTGTTACACAAAATCTCAATGCAGTTTGGGGACGATCCCGCTCAGACATTTACGCTGTTGGCAATAATGGCGTTATTCTTCATTACAATGGTATCGACTGGAAAATCCAGATTGCATCCAATCAAAGCAGTCCTATCCAAAACGATTTGCATGCCATCTGGGGCAATGATACAGATATCTATATTGCTGGTGATGATGGCTTAATTCTGAAACGTGATTCTCAAATCTGGATCCCTGAAACATTGGAAAGTATTACAGAAGATCTTCTGGATATCTGGGGACTCACTGACACAGAGGTTATCGCCGTGGGAAAAAAAGGCACGATCATCAGGAAAATGTCTGAAAACTGGGATAAAATGCCGAGTCGGACGCTGGCAACACTCAATGGTGTGTGGGGATCGGATGGCAATGCTTATGCCTGTGGCAGTGGTGGAAAAATGTTACAATTCAATGGCAGCCAATGGTCAGTGCTTCCAGGTCAAACATTCAATACCTTGAATGCTGTCTGGGGGCAACCAGATCAATATTTTTACATGGTCGGAACCAGTGGTGTTATTTTGAAATATCAGTCAGGAGCCTGGACCGAAACCATCTATGATTCATTCTATAGTTTAAATGCTGTGTGGGGCTTTCCTAATGGGAAAATTTATGCGGGTGGATATCGAGGGACGATCTTATTTCACGATTCTGAACGTCCGGAATGGACACCAATGGACACACCAGCGGATTGTCATCATCTGTCAGTTCTTGATATTTGGGGAGGATCCAGTCAGGATGTATATGCTGTTGGTGAGGAAGGTTTGATTCTTTATCTCAAACAACGCCTGATGCTTGATGGCCCACTTGAATTGAATGAAAAGGATCAAAGCGCGACGTATCAAATTCAACTGGTTTACGCATTAAACGACAACCTGGAAGTCACCTTGCAATCCAGCGATCCGGATACAATTGCTGTGACAGACGTGAATATTCCAGCGGGCAACAAAACCTGGTCTTTTGATGTGGGCATTGGAAATGATAAGTCGATTAATGGCAACAGCAATGTGACCCTCACTGCCAGTGCAGAAAACTGGTATAGCAGTAATTTACAAATTCTAGTCGTCGATAATGAAACAAAAAATCTTTCACTGACAATCAACCCACAACTCTACTCCGAGGGGGCTGGAAACGTGGAAAACATCGGCCAGGTGTCAATTAGCGGCAGTTATACAGAACATCTTTCTATTTATTTAACATCAGACAAGCCCGAAAAAGTCATTGTTCCCGACACAGTAGAAATTGAAGCCGGCGAATTGACGCAAGTATTTAATATTACCATTGTGGACAACGAAATCAGGGATGGCCTGGTGCCGATTATAATTACCGCTGCTGCACCTGGATGGCAGTCAATGACCCAATCGTTGACTATTGCAGACGATGAGGGCGCACAGTTGACTGTTACAATCTTTGAAAAAAAAGCAGTTGAGAACCAAGGTTTAATTAAAGAAGCCGGCAAAGTCACATTTGCCAGTGAGTTGAGCGAGGATGTTACAATTAGCCTGAGATCTAGTAACGCAGATCTGGTCGAAGTTACTCCAAATACTCTGACTGTCCTAGCCGGAAGCACTGAAGGTAAGTTTACGCTGTTCATTAATGATAATGACAGGATTTCAGGCTCCCAGCCGGTTCAAATAGAAGCTGAGGCACTTAAGTGGATCACTGGCACTGATACGATCATAATCACCGACAATGACCCGCGAAACCTGAGTTTGACTCTACAACAACATACAGCCAGTGAATCCATTGGCAGCCTGACAGCCCAAGTGGAAATTCCAGGCACTTATGAATCAGACCTGACGATCGAAATCCTGAATGCATTCCCCAATGTACTGGAAACCCCGCCTTTTGTTATATTGAAAGCTGGAAAGCGGTCAGCAGGTTTTATCCTGTCCATCATTGATAATACGATTATTACTGATGAAACTGAGCAGTCAGTAACACTCTCAGCCGTCGCCCCAGGGTGGTTGACACATACCGCTCAAATGTCCATTTTGGATGATGAGAAAAAAGAATTGGAATTATGGGTCGTTGGCAATGTCAGTGAAGCTGACAGTCTTTCCAATGCAGGCACAATTTTCATTCCTGGAACCTATCATCAATCTTTGGAGATTTTTCTCGACGCAAGCAATACTGACCTGGTGAGTATTCCAGATCAGATTACAATTGTTGCAGGAGCAAAAAAGCAATCATTTGATATGAAGCTGATCAACAACGACGAAATTGAAGGTCAGCAAACAGTGATAATCACTGCCACGGCTTCTGGATGGCAATCAATCACCGGTTTGACAGTTGTGGCTGATGATGAAACAAAAGAAATATTTCTGGTAATCCCCCCCCGAGCCAGTGAAAATGATGATACGTTGACCAATGCTGGAAAGATACAAATAACTGGAACCTATAGCGAGGATTTAGAAATTGAATTGTCACTCGATAAAACCGATCAAGTAGAAATACCCAAAACCCTGATTATTGAAGAAGGCAGTACAAATACAAAATTTGATATTACAATTATAGACAACCTGATGATTGACTTGCGTCAGGAGGTGACCATCTCCGCAAAAGTAATCTCAGAAGATGGCTGGCAACCTGATGAATCTCTTATTATAATTGATGACAACGAACCCAAAAAGCTAATGATATCACTACCGGACAATGTTAAAGAAGGCGCGGGGCTGTATTCAAACATGGGAACTGTTGAAATCCCGGGACCCTATATCTATGACCTGCCTATTTTTTTAAAATCCAGTAATTCTACCATGATTGCCCCCCCAGAAACCATTGTTTTGCCCAAAGGATACACCCACATCAGCTTTGACTGCCAGATCATGGACAACAATGAAATCAATCTCCAAAAAACTGTTGATGTAACCGCCTTCACGCCTGAATGGTCATATACCAAAGACACGGCTACCACAGAAATAATCGATGATGAATCTTACACCTTATTTCTTCAGGTTCCGAATCAATTTACCGAAGGCACTGGGCGACTGGATAATGTGGCCTGGATTATAACCAATGGCCTTATCCCCACCGATCTTTCCTTGATCATCGAAAGCAGTTCCCAAACAGATTTAAGCACGCCCTCACAAATCACCCTGACAGAATGGACATCTGCAACCGCCTTTCCTATCACAATCAACGATAACTCAGCAATCGATAGTGATTATCGAATGCTATCTCTGACCATTCGTCCCAAAGACATGGCTGATGAGTGGAAACCAATAACAGCCCTTGTAAATATTATTGATGATGAAAAGAAAACCCTTTCATTGTCAACACCCTACACATTTTCCGAGGGCGCAGGCAGGATTGAATCCGCAGGAAAAATTACAATCCCCGGCCACATGTCTATCCCTTTGCCGATTAACCTAGCAGTCCAGCCAGACACCGATATTTCAATTCCAGAATGGATAACAATTGCCATCGGAGATACACAAGCGCATTTTGATATAATTGTTAACGAAAATAACCGGATCGAAGGGCCACAATCCATTGAAATCAATGCTTTGGTCCATCTTTCAGGGTGGACCAAAGCATCCAGGCAGTCGGTGCTTACCGATAATGATATCGCCGACTTGAATCTCACAATTCCACAATTCGCAGTGGAAAACGCAGGCCAGTTGAAATCAGGAGTCATTGATATTTCCGGTATTCTGGCCAATGATCTTCAGGTGCAATTGATGTCGAATGATCCATCAATTGTAGCAGTTCCTGAGTATGTGAGTGTGCCATCAGGTAAAACATCGACATCATTTATATTGACCATTCTTGATAACTATTGGATTACAGGAGAACAATCGGTTGAAATTTATGCATATGCCCCGAGCTTTCCATCTGCCCATTCACAGATCATCATTGGGGATAATGAAACCCCAAAACTAACTGTATGGCTGCCCGACCAGGCAAATATTGGTGATGGCCAATTAAAAGATGCCGGAATGATTTCCTTGGATGGCCTGTATCCAGAAGACCTGGAAATTCAAATGCTGTCCAGTCATCCAGATATTGTATCTATTTATGGCATGCAAGTACTACCCGTCGGACAAAACCTGATCTTTTTTGATTTGTCTATTGCAGATGTTATGTCATCGACGATATCCCAACGGGTGACTATTTTTGTTTCAGCGGATCAATGTATTGGAGACTCTGATATCATACGCATCAAAAATATACACGCACCTGCAAATGGCGATTTTAATTATGATAACATCATTGATCTAACAGATTTGATTCTGGGGCTCCAAATCATGACTAATATTGAACATAAAGATGCAGTTCATGCAGAAGTCAATCAGAATGGTGTCGTTGATATGGGAGATATTCTGAATCTGTTTGATAAGCTAGTTAAAGGAGAAGTAATTATCGCCCGGTAAAACCGCATCAAAAGGAGCAATTCTATGAGAGAATTCAACACATCAGGCCCATGCAACCCGGAACTGCATTACACATTAAAGCGAGATTTCCTGATCGCAGACGCCATGGAAAAAGTCACGAAAGGCCGCTATTTTACAGTCTTTGCTCCTCGACAAACTGGAAAAACAACATTGTTCCAGCTGATGTTTAAAGAATTGGATCATTCCTGGATAAAACCGCTACATATCCGATTTGCTAGTTTGAAAAATACACCAAAAGATAAATTTTATTCCGTGTTAACCCATAAAATTGTCAGAGAGCTAAAAAAATATGAAATTCGAACAGAGTCAGTAATTGAGTCAGCTGATGAGCTAGAGTTTTTTTTTGAAAGTATGAACATTGATGGATTCAAAATATTGATGGTGATTGATGAATTTGAAGGGATTCCATCATGTGTCCTCAATGAATTCATGCATGCTTTAAGAGATATGTATCACCAAAAAGAAAACCATGTCCTTCACAGCATGATGCTGGTTGGTGTCAGCACCATTGCTGAACTGGTTCACACAACCGCCTCACCTTTTAACGTGGCTGAAGAAATTGAAGTTTCATATTTTAATGAAACAGAAGTCAACGAACTGATTGATCAATATGTTGCTGAAACGCATCAAAATTTTGATATACCAGTTCGAAAAGCCATTTTTAACAACACCAATGGTCAGCCTGGCCTGGTCAATGCATTGTGCAAATATCTGGTGGAAAAAGTTGCTGTCGACAGAAGCCAACCAATTATGATGGATCATTTTTTGCCAACATTGAATTTTTTTTTGACCGCCAAGTATGATAAAAATATTATCAATGTTGTCCAAAAAGCTTATGAAAAAAAAGAATTCTTGATTCGCCTGCTATTCAGGGATGAAGTTTTTCCTTTTACAATTGATCATCCAGATATTTCTTACTTATACGCCAATGGTGTCCTGAGCAATGTTAATGGCAGTACAGAAATTATCGTGCCTTTGTATAAAAAACGTTTGATAAATGCACTTCGTCCATTATCTAATGGAGAAATCACCTATTATCAAGAGAATATAAAAGATGACCTTGACTTAATAAAAA
>Ga0272440_1004189_pt1 | contig 10454 bp, 3 predicted proteins | sample SSMMMBAug17_FD_192440 | JGI IMG/M metagenome (GOLD analysis project Ga0272440, IMG submission 192440) | Marine sediment archaeal communities from Little Sippewissett salt marsh, Falmouth, MA, United States - SSM-MMB-Aug17 | ecosystem: Environmental > Aquatic > Marine > Wetlands > Sediment ... | reverse complement strand
ACAATGTAGGGGCGAACCTTGTGTTCGCCCTCGAACAAATGTCGTCTGCGAACGAATGTTCGAGGGCGAACACAAGGTTCGCCCCTACAATGTGGTCACGTCAACGATCCCATTTGGCCGAAACAATGGTCAAGGTCACTTTTTTCATAAATGATTATAAATTATTAGGAGGTATTGCGTGTGCTTAATCGACAAGCTAGCTAGCTCCCCAAAACTTGAAGCCCGTGACTATGAACAATTTTTTACTAAGCCTTGTTCAGCCAGGCAAAATCAATATGAGTTGATCCGTTCAATTATAGTTGAAAAAACGCCAATTCCAGAAGCTTCAGTCAGGTTTGGATATAAAGTGAGTACAACTTATTCGCTACTCCGAGATTTCAAGTCTGGAAAGCTTGATTTGTTTCCAACTGTGACCAGAGGGCCTGCTCAAAGACGAGCAAGTCAAGGAATTAAAGATAAAATAAATCATTGAATATCGTAGGTTTGATAACGGTTTTTGTCCGGAGGGCGAACATAAGGTTCGCCCCTACATTGGTTTCGGATATCGGTTGGATTTCGATTACTACGATATACTCAAAAACTTATGGCCGCTTACTTATTTCAAGAATTCTTTTGAGCTTTTCTTTCAATACTTTTACATTAATGGGTTTGGTAATAAAGTCATTCATTCCGGCTTTGATACACTTATTCTCAAATGAGGTTAAAGCATGGGCCGTCATTGCGACAATAGGTATTTTGGCAACTTCACTACCAAGCTTTCCACTTCGAATGATTCGCGTCGCTTCAAGTCCGTCCATTTCAGGCATTTCAATATCCATAAATATAAGATCAAATGACGTTGTTGAAAGCAATTGAAAGGCTTCTTTTACACTGGTGACAATATATGGAGAATGACCAAACATATTTAAAAACTTTTCAGCAACTTTTAAATTGGTAGAAATATCATCGACTACAAGGATATTCTTTTTAATTGTTTGTTTTTCCTGACAGCTTGATTTAATAGGTTCTTGTTTTTCAGTAATGAAACTTTTATTTCCCATATCAAGTTTGAAAACCAAATAAAAGATTGAGCCTTTATCAGGGGTACTTTCTACAGAAATAGTCCCCCCCATTAATTCAATCAATTTTTTTGAAATATTCAACCCTAAACCAGTTCCCCCATATTTTCGAGTTGTTGAACTATCTGCCTGACTGAAACTTTCAAATATTGAGTTAAGTTTATCCTGAGAAATACCAATTCCTGTATCTGCAACAGAAAGCGTATAATGTATCGCGTTCAATTCTTTTTTTCCTGCGATTTCTACTGTAATACCGCCTTGTTTTGTAAATTTTATTGCATTACCAAGCAGATTGACTAGAATTTGTTTTAGCTTTATAGGGTCGCCTTTTACATAACGCGGTGTTGTTTCATCCTTTTCAAATTTTAAGTAAAGCGATTGTTTTTTTAAATGAACAGTAAACGTGTTAAGAATCGATTGAATCAATTCTACAATATCAAAATCAACACAATCAATTTCAATTTTTCCTGCCTCAATCTTTGAAATGTCCAGGACATCATTGATAACATCCATCAAATGGTTGGCAGAGTCCCTAACTACATAAAGATTTTCCCTTACTTCTTCGCTCAATTCATGGTGAAGTGACATCTCAGTCATACCCAGGATAGCATTTAATGGTGTTCGGATTTCATGGCTCATATTCGCTAGAAAAGTGCTTTTGGCCTGGTTCGCAATTTCGGCTTTATTTTTTTCAATAACAATATCCTGTTCGTATAAATGACGCAGAATTGCCATTGAATGAATGGTTGATATTCTTTTTATTGTAATCAGATCATTTTCTTTAAATCCGTTTTTTGCATTGGCTAAAGCTATCTGTCCAACTAATCTGCCGTTTATGATGGAGGGAACCGATAGAAACGAAGTTATAGGAATATGCCCCTCGGGTGTCCCTATGCTGCGTGGATCATTATCAGGGTTATTTGTCAGGAGTGGTTTTTTGTTTTCAATAACCCACCCCCAAAGACTATCAGATTTGTTAAAAATAATTGACTTGTCCGGCACATTACATTCATGCCAGATATCTTGAGTCATTGAGTGGGATATTAAATTACCTGAATCTTGATCAATAGATCCTACAAATCCATGTGGACAATTTGTGAGCTTTTTTGCTGTTTTCAAAATATGGTATGAAGCAACAACAATATCAGATGTCACTAAAAGTTCGGCTGTCAGACTTGTCAGTTCACTTTCAATATTTTTCTGATACGATAACTCTTTTTCCGCCAGCCTACGTTCGGTCGTTTCATTAACGATCAATAGTAAATATTTCTGGTTACCTGAGAAAAATGCTGCAAAATAGCAATCAGCCGATATACTTTTCCCGAAAGTTGTTGTAACATTTATTTCGATCTGCTTTGGTGAATTGTCTTTTAATACACTCATGGCTGTTTCAAATAATCTCGTTTTCTTCCAGGAATCGATTTTATAAAAATTCTGACTGAGAACCTCTTCTTCGTTGGCCCCAACAAATTTTGCCATTGATTTGTTTGTTGCAAGGCATTGGCCGGTTTCTGCTTGATAAATTGAAATACCAACAGGTGATTCAGAGAGAATTTTTTCTTTAAAATCCAAAGACTCTTGAAGCGCCTTATCCATTTTTTTACGATCAGTAATATCAGTTGCTATCTCCATTCTAACCAGGTTATTATCTATCCATCTAATAGCAAGGTCGCGACAGTCATACCATCTTTTATTGTTCGTATTTTGAAATTCCCAATGATAGATACCCGCAGGTTGACCATCAGAGGTCAGAAGTTTGTCGTTTGTGCAAAAATCGCATGGTCCGATCTGGTCTTTTTGAATGGCTTTCCAGCATAATTGCCCTTCAATGTTTCCCCATATCTTTCTCATATATTCGTTAATAAATAATACTTCGTATGTTTTCATATCGGCAATGTAAATTAAGGCATCAATACTGTTCATGACCCTTTTCAAGCGATCATAAGAATCTTGCAATTCTTTTTCACTTTCCCTTCGATCAGTAACGTCTCGCAAAGCGGTCACACGAACAGATCGTCCCGAGTAATTTATTGTTTGGGCTTGAATTTCAGCCGGAAAAGTCGATCCATCCTTTCGAAGTGCAGTAACCTCATATGGTTCGGAAATCAGGGACATCATGTTTTTTCGGACAATTTCACGATCTTCTGGTACGATCCAATCAGTGCCACACCTGCCAATTGCCTCGTCATGTGTATAACCAAACATTCGTTCTGCAGTGCTATTTTGCTCCAGGCAAATGCCTTTTTCAGATAGAAAAATAGACTCAAAAGAAGCATCTGAAAGCACCTTTAGGCGATTATTGTCTTCAATTAGTGCTTTGATTTTAGCTTTCAACTCATTCTCTCTATTTGATAAATTTGAAAGCTGTTTTTTTAATTCCTCAACAAGGTGATTTCGTTTTTCTAGCTCAGAATTGATTTTTTGTACTTCTAAAATCAACTCTTCTTTTGATAAATTTTCATACATTTTAATTCCTACATATATACTCGATGTTAAAATTTTTTCAAAGTAAGCTTCCGCTCATTATGTAAAATTTATAATATAAAGTTTAATTCTTTGCTTAACTTTTCAATTTCTTTTACTGCTTCCTCATTTTCATAAGCTGTTACATATTTATTAATATTCTCAAATTGTTTTTCAAAGTTTGTTCCTTTGATCCGTTGATTGATATTCTCTAAAGTAACTTGAGCTTCCATGTCCCAATCTAAAAGGTATTTATGCAGCTTTTGTATTAAAGGTTCAAGCATCTCGATATTTGATTCATCGGTATTTTTCAGGTTTGGATCTTCCTCATGATCCATTGCTAAGGATTGAATGACTTCTACAGTTTTACCCAGGCATTCAGAAACTTTATTTATTGTTGCATGTATTTGATCACTATCGTTTTTTACCAGACAATTCTCCAAATTTTTCGCATGAAAATGTAAATCTATAGCGCCAATGTTTCCAGCAACTCCTTTTAATGTGTGGGATAATCTGATTGCTTCATCAATTTTATTATTATCAATCGCTTGTTGAATTTTTTTATCAATATCACCATGATTTGAAGCAAATTTTGTTAACAGTTTTTTATATCTTTCAATGTTGCCTCTAGATCGAATAAGACCATTTTCAGTATCAATACCTGGTAAATCTGGAAATGATTCTTTTTCTATGTTTACATATTCTTGAGTTTTTCCATGTCCTTCAGGTAATTCTCTGTTTCCAGGAGTAATCCATTTGACAAGAATTTTAAACAAATAATCAGGATTAATTGGCTTTGTGATATAATCATTCATACCGATACGGGTCACTTTTTCTCTAACGCCACTCATTGCATCTGCTGTCATAGCAACTATGGGCAAGTCTTTGAAACGCTCATTTTTTCGAATTATCTTTGTCGCTGTATAGCCATCCATGACTGGCATTTGAAGGTCCATCAATATAAGGTCAAATTTTTCTTTATCAATCGATTCAAACACTTTTTCAACCCCAACCTTGCCATTTTCAGCAATTGTTATATTAAAACCTTCATCAGACAAAAGATCCATCACAAGCTGTTGATTTATAAGATTATCCTCAAATATAAGCAAGCGTGCTCCTATTATTTTTTCAAACCCAACTGGTAATTGTTTTTTTATCGTTCTTGAAGAACTTTGAGTTTTAACATCATACTGAAAAGCTTGTAAAATACTATTAAATAAATCTGATTGTATTACTGGTTTAAAAACAAAGCTGTCAAAAATATTGACTTCAACCTGTTTATTTAAATCTTCACGATAATGGCCTGAGATCAAAATAATTTTAGGCTTTTTTTCTAAATTTTTGTTTTGTTGGATCTGTTTACATATTTCAATACCATCTATTCCAGGCATTTTCCAATCTACAAAAATAATATCATATGTTTTGCCTTTAAGTTTTGCAACATTATCAATCTTTTCTAAAGCTTCTATTCCGGAAGATTCTGTATCTACAGTAAATGTAAATTTTTCCAAATATGTTTTGAATATTGATCGAACTGTTTCACTATCATCTATCACCAGCGTATGAAGTCCATGCAGTATTTCAGGAATGATATTGAATTTTTTTTCAATCTTTTGCTGTATTCCAAGCAATACAGTAAAGTAAAATATACTTCCTTTACCATATTCGCTTGTAACGCCAATTTCTCCATTCATCATCTCAGAAAGTTTTTTACAAATTGCAAGTCCAAGGCCTGTACCACCATATTTACGTGTCGTTGACGTGTCTGCCTGCTGAAAGGATTGAAATAATGTATCCTTCTGTTTTTCAGTCAATCCAATACCTGTATCTTTTACATCAAATCTGATCATGACGTGTTCTTTTTCAGTTTTAATTTTCGTCACAGAAACTACGATTTCCCCCTTTTCAGAAAATTTAATTGCATTATTAATCAGGTTCAGCAATATTTGCCCCAATCTAAGGGGATCACCTTTGAGTAAAATTGGCACATCTTTATCAATGGTAAATAACAATTCTAAATCTTTTTCCTGTGTTTTTATTGTTACAATATTGGAGAGATTACGCAGAACATCATCAAGATGAAAGTCAATCGTCTCTAAACTCAGTTTTCCAGCTTCAATTTTAGAATAGTCCAGTATATCGTTGATAATGCCCAATAATCCTTGCGCTGATGAATATACTTTATGAATATAGCTTCTTTGTTTTTCATTTAAATTCGTCTTTAATGCAAGATGGCTCATCCCTATAATCGCATTCATAGGTGTTCGAATCTCATGACTCATATTCGCAAGGAAATCACTTTTCGCCTTTGTCGCATCTTCAGCAGCATTTTTTGCTTCTGCAAGTTCGGATGTTCGTTCTTCAACAAGTTTTTCTAAATGTTTGTGATGCATCGCAAGTTCATTTCTGGCTTTCTCTGTATCTTCTGCAAGACTGAGTGCTGCTAAACGCTGTTCTCGCATTTCTCTTTTCGTTTCTTCAAATTTTAATCGATGAAATATCATGGATGCGATAAAATCAGCGATAGTGACAAGAAACTCTAAAATGGAATTTATTTTTTTTCTGTCAAAAATTGGTATTTCCTGGATTGCAGCGATATATTCATGTTCATCAAAGCCAACTTCATGTGCGAGTTCACGAAAGAAATTAAGATCAGGGGGCTCTGTAAAAAATTGACCAATAAAAGCATTGCCAACATGCTGTCCATTAATAATAATTGGGGATGCACAATCGATTAAACCATTTTTGCATTGATACATAGAAAATTTATGGCCATCTTGAATTCTTTGGGAAAGAAAAGTGTCACTCTCTATACAACGTTCTAATGTTATCCTATTCTCTCTATGAAAATCTCTGCATACGCGTTGCCAGTTTGAAGAAACAATTACACGAGAATTTAAATCAACAATTGAAGCGGGAACATCGAATGCATTAGAGAAATTATTAAATAAAGTAGAAAATAATTCAACATCTAGTGCATTGGCAAATATAGTAGAAAGATTTTTATTTTCTTCCAATGTAATTTTTGTATGTTGAGAATCATCAATAGGAAATTCATGTTGATTCATCATTCTAAAAGGTTCAGAAACACCTAGTTTTAATGATAAGGCGTTAATATGACTTTTTAATTCCAATACGCGCTGCTCTCGATCAACAGCTAATCTATTGAATCTTTCAATTTCTTCAACCCTACGTATTTGAGTAATGTCATTTCCCATGAGTAAAAGAAATTGGACAATACCTTCGTCATTTTTTATGGGAGTAAGGCTTACATCCAAAACTCGTATTTCGCCATCTATTCCATGGAAAGTTTCTTCAAAACGAACAAATTTTCCTTTAGCAACTTTATTAATCGCATCATGAAAGGTTTGTTGTAATTCTTCAGAATATTCTAACCAGGGCGTTTTCCAAATAGGGATATCCATCACGTTCTCTTCTTTTATTGTTCCTATATCAAGTGCGGCTCTATTTATCTCCATTATTTTTCCATTCGTATCTAATAGGGCCATAAACTGTAGAGTTTGATCAAAGACAGTGCGAAATTTGTTTTCACGATGACGTAGCTCTTCTGTTCGTTCCGCAACTTTTTCTTTTAAATCATCTTTCGCATGAATCAATTCTTTACTCGCACGTTCTCCAAGAACCAATACAATAACGACTGCTCCCACTGATAGAAAGACGATAAAAGCCAATATCGTAAAGATCATTGAACGTGTAATGAAATAGTTTGATAAGGTTTCATCAACATCAATCTTTGTTATCATGCCTATTTTTAAATCTAAATTCCAAAGCAATGCACCAAAAACAGGAACACCACGATAATCACGATATCCCTCCAAAGCCATCATTATTTCTGATTTACCATGAATAATACCTGATTTTTTCATTTGTTGTTTTAAATACAATCCATTTGATGTCATATGCGTTAATGGCCACTGTGATCTTTTTCTAATAGGTTTATTCCCTTTTACTAAATTAACTCCAGGATCTCTTATTTCTATATTCAATAATTCGCCTTGTTCTTCATTTATCAGCCCAATTTTAAATAATTGATCTTTAAATCTACTTTCTGAAAGCAATTTGCCATGTTCATTAAAAGCATAAGTTTCAATGGTTTTACCAATATTATGACAATTAAAAATTGAAGAAAATTCCTTGTATTGATCGACACTAATGGCCATAACAGCAATTATTTTTCCATGAACATCTTTAATTGGAGAAATAAAAAAACTTAATAATTGTTTATTGGATTCATCTGATTTAGAATCATTTTCAAGAAGCTCATCATTCAGTAAATATGGGTACAAAGATACTTTTCCTTGAAAAGCTTCTTTTAGCAGATCTGCAGTTTGATATGAAAGAATATGACGCGTTCCAATATCACCTTCTTTCATGGAAGCAATCGTAATATGATCATGATTAATTATATTGATGTTAACATTTGAAAATAATTGAATATTCGTACTAAAAAAAATACGCATGTCCTTTAGTGCATCTGAAAGTAAAAGAGATTGTTTATTTGGCGTTTCATTTACTAAACGATCAGTAATATCAATAAGCTTAGGATTGTTCCCAATTGATTTCATAATTGATATTTTTTCGTATATCCATAAATAAAGATGATTGTCAGCGAGTTCTAAAACACTTTTTAAATTTCTACCAACATCGTCCAGTATTTTCTTTTTATGATACTCTAATGTATGCCATCCGAGTACAAATACAATAAATACAAATAAGCTTAAACATGTTAAAACAAATCTACGAAACCATGGAGAACCAAAACTGGCAGCAATGCTTTCTTTTTTGAAAGTTTTAATCAAGATCAAAGAAATTAGACAAATAAGCAAAAAAACAATAATTAAATAAATAATTGAGGCAAAATTTGAAATGGTTTTGTTTTTTTTCGTCCGAACATAAGGGTGTTTTTTATCTAAAGTGGTTTCATCAAGACCAGACCATTTACGACGTATATCCATTTGTTCTTCTCGTGAGATGCTTATTAATGCTTTATTTAAAATAGTGGTTAATTCTGGCCAATCACTACGTGTTCCAATAGACAGGACAGAACCAGGTTTACTTAATCTTCCATGGAACTGAAGGTTAGAAATAAGTTCCTTTTCTATGATCCATGCAGCCACAGCTCTGTTGCCTGCATAAGCATCGGTCTGACCTCGAACAACTGAACCCAATGCCATTGATGTATTTGGAAATTCTATTATTTTTACTTTCGGATAATACATTCTGAAATATAAGACATTATAGAAATCTTTTTCTAAGGCGAGTGTTTTCCCATTTAAATCGTTTTCATCGTTGAAATATGGTCTATTTTTTCGAGCGATGATAACATCTGGTATTTCAAGATAGATGTTCGTGAAATTCATAATTGTTTTTTGCTCTGGCATTGGGGTGACATCCATGATTGCATCGATTTGCCTGGCTTGAAGTTTTTCCATATTTTCTTTAAATGGTGCTGACACAATTTTAAAAATGTTACCCAAACGTTGATTGATTACTTTAATATAATCTGCACCAACACCACTTGGTTTTCCAGATTCGTTGATGAAATTCATTGGAGGCCAGGCATCCATAACGCCTATTTTGATTTGTGGGTGTGTATTCAGAAACGATCTTTCCTTATCTGTTAATATAATGGTAATGGATGCGTCAATATTAGAAACTGTTTCCACCTTTGCTATTTCAGGCTTACTCCAGGATTGAAAAATATTTAGTCTTTCTTTCTCATTTATCGATGCTAATGCTTTATCTAAGATTGATGCCAGTTCAGGCCAATCCTTACGTATACCAAAACATTGTGTCGAAATTCCCTGTGAATATAGCGCAGCAAATTTCAAATTAGAAAGACCATTTTTGGCCATAATGTGCTGTGCGATACCCATAGCTGCAACAGCTGCTTCTGCTTTGTTCGAAGAAACAGCAGCCAAAGCCTCTGTCACATTGTTTACATAATATGGTATGACAGAATGAAATTCTTCGAGAATATATTTTGTAGTGGAGTACTTTTTAACAAGTGCTATAGTTTTATTTTCAATATCAGCACGTTGGGCGATCGATTTTTCATCTTTTAGCGTAATAACATATTGCGCTAAGGACAAGTATGGTCTCGTAAATCTAAACCATTTATCTCTTTCAGGACGGGGTACTAAAGTTGCGATAACATCAACTTCATGTAATTTAGCTGCTTCATAAAGATCTTTCCACATTCCATTGGGAAAAATATCAAATTTAAGGCCAATTTGTTGTGAAATTTTTTGTGCATAATCTACTGCAATTCCATTAAATCTTCCCTTATCATCTTTAAAGCTATAAGGAGCAAAGTCTTCGTCAAATGCTATCGTTATCTTTTTATGTTCAGCTAACCATTTCTTTTCTGTATCTGTTAATATTAATTCTGAGTAAGCAAGGGATTGTCTATGAAATGGGATTGAATTAAAGCCAGATAGTATTATTAAGAATAGAAATGTGATTATTTTGAATTTATAGTTCATCTGAAAAGATTTATATATTGATTTTGGAATAGCTAGGAATAAAACTTTTGTGTTTTGGTAACGCATAGGAAACCTATTTATAAGATGTGGGTTTGAATTTATTTGTAAAATATCATATCTATTTAATACCTTATTTAAGGCAATTTATTTTATTAGTTTAATACTATTATTATTTGCTGGTGATAGTAACCGAAATAAATCAATTCTTTCAAGGAGTATCAAACATGGGCGCATTCCTCAAAAGTAGATTTCGAATTCGGCTTTAGCCCATAGCCGTCAGGTTAAGCTCGACTACCTGAAACTGCTCGCCCGCCTGGAGTTGAAACTCCAGGCTATTTTCTGTCGTCTCTACGGGACTTATAGTGAATTATTAACAGATTACTCTCTTTGTTTGAATAACATTTTATTTTATTTAGCAGATCTATTT
>Ga0272440_1004188_pt1 | contig 10456 bp, 5 predicted proteins | sample SSMMMBAug17_FD_192440 | JGI IMG/M metagenome (GOLD analysis project Ga0272440, IMG submission 192440) | Marine sediment archaeal communities from Little Sippewissett salt marsh, Falmouth, MA, United States - SSM-MMB-Aug17 | ecosystem: Environmental > Aquatic > Marine > Wetlands > Sediment ... | reverse complement strand
GTAGCTTGGCATGATGGCATTGTTTCCTAATCCCAAAAGCTCTTTTTGAATATCATCTATGGTTGACGGTTTTACACCAAAAGGGGGTAAAATAGGCTGACCATCTTTTTCTTCAATCCCAACTACGATGTATCCACCGCCAAGATTGTGGAAATCGTTTGCAAATGCACAAATAGAATGTAAGATATTTTCTGGATTCCAACCTTTTTTGAATTCCAATCTTTCCCATTCTACAGTTGTACCTTTAAGTAAATCGTTTATGTTAATTGGTGGGTTCATTTTCTATTCTTCTTAAAATTTTCTGCTTGTTCAAATATATCTTCATATACTTCATCTCTTTCAACAGGTGGGTAACCATATTCATCAAGGAGTATTATTATTCCAACTTTTAGAGAGTCTTTTATATCTTGTCTATTATTCCAATCTGGAAATCTTGTTTGCTCATCCACAAGCTCTTTTGTGGCTTTTGCAAGTTCTATCAACTTATCTTCAGGGTATCTAAAATCATATTTCACACACAACTGCATCAAGATATCATAAAATGCTTTTTCTTCAAAATCAATCCCTAACTCATCTCCAGCATTAAACTCTTTTTGCACTTCCCAAATAAGATTTGTAAGCTGTTCTGCCATCTCTTCATAAACTTCACTTCTTAGAACATCATCTTCTTTTCGTTCATTGTATTTTTCTACTAAAGTTTGCATTTTTTTAGAAAAATCAATCCCTTTTACTTTATTTACTTTTTTAATCTCTCCAATTGCTTTAGCCAAAAGTTGTTGCAACAGTTTAATTTTCGTATTTGGAAGTTTTATCTTATCTATCTTTGCTAAGTAATCTTCATCAAAAATATCTTGCTCACTCTCTGCTTCATCACCAAGTTTAAATATTTCCTCAACACCATCACTTTGAAGAGCATCTTTTATCATCTCTCTTACTTTTGCATTCATCTGCTCTATATCTGGAGCGTTGCCCTTTGTTAGTTTAAATACAATAGATCTAACAGCTAAATAAAAATGGATATAGTCTCTTTCAATTTGTGTAATCTGTTCGCTTCCTGCACAAATATCATAAGCAGCTTTTAGCCTTTTTACAAATCCCATAAATCTGGTTTCAATCTCTTTTGTTTGTTGAGCAAATTCAGCTGCCGTATTTAAAGTATTTAACTGCTCTAATGCACTTCCATTGAAATATTTACTACTATCAAACTTATGGAAAATCTTAGCGAGCAAATCAAGATGATTTCTCACGATAATCACTGACTCTGCTATATCTTCAAAGTTTTCATCATCACCTTTATTATATTTGGCAAGGGCTAAATTCATTTGTTTTTTGATTCCAATATAATCAACAACTAACCCTTTATTTTTCCCTTCAAATTTTCTATTTACCCTTGAGATTGTTTGAATAAGGTTATGTTGCTGTATCGGTTTATCTATGTAAATCGTATCCAAAAATGGTACATCAAAGCCTGTAAGCCACATATCAACTACAATAGCTATTTTAAAGTTTGATTTCTCATTTTTAAATTGCCTATCAAGCTCTTTTCTATATTTTTTATCTCCTAACAATGTATGAAGCTCTTTTGGGTCATCATCACTTCTAGTCATAATCATTTTTATTTTTTCAATAGGCTTAATCTCTTTTTTCTCATTTTCGCTAAGTTGTACTCCCTCATCAGCTTCTTTTATATCAAGCCAACTAGGTCTTAGTGCTACTACATTTTTATAGAATTCGTATGCTATCTCTCTTGAACTACATACAAACATCGCTTTACCTTTTACAGTTGAGCCTTCACTTACTCTATTTTCATAGTGTTTTACAAAATCCTCTGCTAAAACTCTTAATCTATCAGGATCTCCAAGTATAGCATTCATATTTGCAGTAGCTTTTTTACTCTCTTCTATTTGATATTCATTTGCTCCTAGTTGTTCAGCTTCTTCATAATACTTTTCAATTTTATGTAACTCTTCATTTTTTAGTATTACTTTAGCTGCTCTTCCTTCATAAACAATTCTAACAGTAATTTCATCTCTTACCGATTCTGTCATCGTATAAGCATCAATAACTTTTCCAAAAACATCTAGAGTAGCATCAACAGGAGTTCCTGTAAAACCTACAAAGGTTGCGTTTGGTAGTGAATCATGCAAGTACTTAGCAAAGCCATAAGTTTTTTTAACACCCTTACTTGTAACCTTCACTTTTTGGTCTAAGTTTGTTTGACTTCTATGTGCTTCATCAGATATACAGATGATATTAGTTCTATCGCTTAGTAGTTTTATATCTTCTGTAAATTTATGAATAGTAGTCAAAAAGACACCGCCACTTTCTCTACCTTGAAGTAGCTCTCTTAAGTGTGCTCTACTTTCAACACTTAAAATTCCATTGTCCCCGATGTAGTTTTTAGCATTGGTAAACTCTTCTGAGAGTTGGTCATCTAGGTCTGTTCTATCTGTGATTAGTACTATGGTAGGATTTTCAAAATGGGTACTTTTCATCAATAATCTTGTCAGATAAAGCATTGTAAAACTTTTTCCGCTTCCTGTTGCTCCAAAGTATGTACCACCTTTTCCATCTCCGTGTGGTTTTTGTGCTTTTTTGATATTGTCATACAATCTTCTAGCCGCATAGTATTGAGGATAGCGACATACCACTTTTACCTCTTTTTTGGAGCTATCAGGGATGTATATGAAGTTCTCTAAAATATCTCTTAGTCTATTGTGATGCAACATCCCTTGCACTAGGGTAAACATACTATCTATCCCATCGACATCTTTTGCAAGTCCAGCTATCCTTCTCCAAGCATAATAAAAATCATAAGGGGCAAAAAATGAGCCTGCTTTGTTGTTTACTCCATCGCTAATGACACAAAAAGCGTTGTATTTAAAAAGCTCTGGAATATCTCTTTTGTACCTCGTAGTAAGTTGCACATAAGCATCATGGATAGTCGCCTCTTCTCTAATGGCACTTTTAAACTCAAATACCACCAAGGGTAAGCCATTTATATAAATAATCCCATCAGGTATTCTCTTTTGTTCCCCTAAGATTTCAAGCTGATTTACAAATCGGTAAGTGTTTTTATTTTTATTTGAGTAGTCAATGAGATAGATCCAAATATCTTTTTGGCTTCTATTTTCTCTTATAAGTTCAAACCCATCACGAAGCATAGACATTATCGTTTTATTTGTCTCATACAAATCATAAGCATTTAAAGTTTTGAGTTGCATGATGATAGAGTCTATCTCACCATCGGTGATTTTCTCTTTTTTATATCTCTCTTTTAAAAAAGCTCTTAAATCATCCTCTATAAGTACTTCATCTTCACTTCTTACTAAAGTGCTACCCAACTTATGCGGATATCCCTCATCTGCTAAAACTTCGACAAATGCCTCTTCTAACTTTGCTTCTGTAAATTTTCCCATATTTAGACCTACTCTTTTTCTAAACTCTCTATAACACCCCTCATGAGTATCGGACAAAGTGGTTTTATAGTCTCTTTTAACTGTGTGTTGATTCTTTTTCTTGTTTCTAACGTGTGATAGATTTTAACGATAGCTTCTTGTACTTTTATATCTGGTATTGGTAATTTTACTTCGCACATATCTTTCCAATCAAATGTTTCTCTAGCACTTCCCCATGAATTAAATCTTGCATATCTGTCAAATTCTTTTCTTTTAAACCATAAATATAAATATTCTGGAAGTAAAATATTTTTATCTATAACATCAAATACAATATATGTACTAGACACTAGTCCTGATTCTCCATCAAGAAGTGCGATAGATATTTTTTCTCCATTTCTTGAAGTAACAGTTACATAAGAAAATTGTCTAGGTTCTACAACTTTATAATTTGAAAGATTAAGTGTTTCTTGATTTGAACGAGAAGGAATAAAAACTTTATTAACACTAATTCCAAGTAAGTTATCAATTTTTAAATCATTATTTCTTTTATCTGATTCTCTAATATAATCACCTAGTTTTTTATGCTCTTCTTTTTGTATTAGATTTTCAATATATCCATCACAAATCAACTGCAAATCATCAAGTGATTGCTCATAAGTTCTTTGATTGTTCAATAGTCCTTGATAAATTGCTACATATTTCTTTTGTTCATCTATTGATGGTATTGGAATTTCAATCTCACAAAGTCTTTCATAATCAAGACTAGCTCTAACACTACTATCACTAATAAACCAACCATATCTATCTGTCTCAGGTCGATGAAACCACATCATCAAATATTCTGATAATAATTCTTCCTCATTAGTTTCTATAACTGAATATGCAGGTGAAATAATCGCTGGTTCATCAAATGTGTATAAAACTAATCGCACAACTTCATCTCTACCAACTTGCATAGCACTATAAGCAAACTGACCTTTTTTAATTACTTTGTAGTTTGATAAGTCTGTACCTGAAACATTAGCAACAGATGGCATAAAATTCTTAGTAATATTTATACCCAGTAAATTTGTAACCGCTAAATCGTGATTTCTATTATCAACAATTTTAAGATATTTACCTATAGGCTTAAAGCTCATAACCAAGTACCTTGAAAGCCTCTATAAGTTCAGCTTGAGACTCTTTTTCCTCTTTGATAAGTGTTTTAAACTCACTTTGGATGCGTTTCATCTCTTTATCAAAGTCAATATTGCTATCCGCATCTACAAACTCGATGTATTTACTAGGAACTAAGGAGAAATCATTGCTCTTCACCTCTTCAAAATCTGCACTGTAACAAAACTCAGGGATGTTTTTATAGGTGGTTTTAAAATCCACTTGTTGCCAATTGTGATAATTTTGTGCAACTTTTGCAATATCTTCATCGGTTAGTTCGATAAATTTTTTCTCATACTCGCTTCCCCATCTTCTTAAGTCCATAAACAAAATCTCTTTTTCTCTATCTCTGTAGTTTTTCACTGCATCATTAACTTTTAGAGTTCTTTGCTTTTTGTTTTTATTGAGTATCCATAAAGTAACACTAATATCTGTTGTATAAAATGTATTTCTAGGGATGATAACAATAGCTTCAACAAGATTGTTTTCTATAAGTTTTCTTCTGATTTTATACTCTTCTCCACCACCACTTAATGCACCATTTGCAAGGATAAATCCAGCTACTCCATTATCAGATAGTTTTGATACCATATTTAAAATCCATGCATAGTTAGCATTTGATTTTGGAGGCACATCGTATCCTGCCCATCTTGGATCATCCTTGAGTTCATCTTCTCCTCTCCAATCTTTTTGATTAAAAGGGGGATTTGCCATAATATAATCAGCTTTTAAATCTTTGTGTTGGTCATCTGCGAATGTATCTGCTTCTTTGTTTCCAAAGTTTGCTGATATTCCTCTAATAGCAAGGTTCATTTTGGCTAGTTTATAGGTGGTCTTTGTGTACTCTTGCCCATAGATTGAAACCTCTTTTTTGTTACCATGGTGAGCTTCTATGAACTTCATAGACTGGACAAACATACCACCAGCACCACAAGCAGGGTCATAAATGATACCTTTGTATGGTTCTATCATCTCAGCTATCAGATTTACGATAGTTTTAGGCGTATAAAACTCCCCTTTACCTTTTCCCTCTTTGATAGCAAACTTTTTTAAGAAATACTCATATACTTTACCTACGATATCTTGCTTTTTGTCTTTTAAGGTGTCTATCTCGTTTATTTTGTCAATGAGAGATTTTAGTTTTGTTTTATCAAGCCCAAGTCTTGAAAAATAATTATCAGGCAATGCCCCTTTTAAAGCTTTGTTATCCTTTTCAATAGTGTGTAGTGCCGTATCGATTTTTAAAGCGATATCGTTTTGAGCTGCATTTTTAGCAATGTATGACCATCTTGAAATCTCTTCAAGGAAAAAAACATTTTTCATACTATAAAAGGTAGGGTTTTCAATATACTTTTCTTGCCCCTCTTTGATAAGCTCTTTTTTTCTCTCATCAAACTTATCACTCGCAAACTTTAAAAATATAAGCCCTAAAACCACATGCTTATATTCAGATGGCTCGATTGACCCTCTTAATTTGTCACACGCTTGCCATAGTGTCTCTTCAATACTTTTGTTGTTTAGTTCTGTTTTTGCTTTTGCCATAAGTTCCCTTTTAAAATCACAATTTATGTATATTATTAATATAAAATTTTATCATTTCTAATTTACCTAACTTCATTACTCAAACCTTTTGAAGTAAGCCACAAGGTTGTTTTTAACTTCAAGTTTTAATTCATCTGGAGTGATTATTCCAATGTGTGGTATGTACCTTTGTATCGTAGGAATTATCTCCATCAGGTCTGTTATAATAATTTCAAGCTCAAGTGAGCCATCATCATATTTCTTGATAACTCTTTGAGTCGGATTAAGAGGTTTTCGTAAAAAATACCGTGACACGGTTGCATCTATAAACAACTCTACAGTTATTGGTTCATTTTCAGGTTTATAGTAAGCTGTAACAGCATTATCAAAAGTTTTTACTATCTCTTTATCAAACTTGTAGTTTGCATTTAACACTTCAATTTTTTTAATAGTATTTAGATGAAATGTTTTTATTTTTTTATCTTGAGGTTCAAAAACTATTAAATACCAATATCCTTCAAGATTTAAGATTTTAAGAGGATAAACTTCTCTATCTTTTTTATTGTAAGTGCATTGGATTATACTTCTTGATTCAATAGCATTTTTTATTTGGATAATTTCATCTTTGAAGTTATCAATTTTTTCTACTGATGATTTTTGATAAAGCCTATTTGATAGCTCATCTTCAAACTTCTCAAATAAAACATCAACTTTGAGTGATAAATCTTCATCACTGTATTTGTCTTTTGATTTGTTTTTAAGTATTGCAATAACAGCTAGTTCATCAGCACTAAAAAGTGTTTTTGTAAGAAAATTGTTTTTGGCTTTGTATGTTTTTGAAGAGTAGTCATAAAATATTTTTCCATCACTAAATAGTGGCAATAGATACTCTTTGAAATCTGTTTGGATGATTTTTTTAGTAACACTAAACTTCTCTACAAGCTCTGGAGTAGATAAATCATATCCTTTACTTAACATTACTAAAGTTGAGGATAATCGATTAATTCTGTTGTTATATTCCATTCTGATATTGTAGTGGAATATAAATAACGAATTACTTAGATGGGTAATTTATTTTATAGTATTTTTTATGACTTTTGAAATCTTGATCATCGCCAAAGTGTCAAGTTTGCAATACTCTAGTAAAGCCTTTCTATAAGCGATTTTCTCCTCATAAGGTAGATTACTCATATTTGCATAGGCATTCATAGCTTCTCCACCATTATGGATTAAATCCAAATCTTTATAAGCTTTTTCCATTTCAGGAACTAAAGCAGGTAAAACATACTTAATAGAATAGCTTCCTTGCATCGAAGGAGTTACATACCACTTCTTTTGAAAAGGAACCATCAAATCTTGCATATTATCGTGTATGCTCATTAGATCATATGTAAACTCTCCATAAAGATTAGCCAACTTTCTAATTACACCTTTTTCAAAACTCATGTTATATGCCAAAACAGTTGCATTTGAGGGTATATTTTCAACTAAACTTTTTGAAAGTTCATATCGTGGATCTACTCCATCATCAGCTAAGAACTCTTTATGCTCTAATCTTCCATCTTCATACTCAATATGCAATGAATACTGAAAAGGTATCTGCTCATAAGGTGATAAGCCTTTAAATTCAGGAATTGCTTGTTGAAATGTTTCAAAGTCTAAGTGATAAATTGGATATGTTAAAGTTTTTAGAAACTCTTTAATTGATGTTTTATCGATATAGGTTTGTTTTGATTTATAGTTATCAACTGCTGCTTTTTGATTTGCAGTGAGGTCAAAATCATCAGGAATATCATCAACATCAACTATCCCTTGAGAGTAAAGTTCTACTTGTTTTTTACTTCCAAGATTAAAAATATTGAAAATTGAATACTCAGGTATGTCTCTTTGGACTTTCCAACAATAGTCAAGTGCCAGACACTCATAAGGATTTTTACAATGTTTTCCAATATCGATGTTTGGTTCATTTTCTCTATCGGCTAAATAAGTGTGAAATGTTTGTAGATTTTTTGGAACTGCTTCTTGAAGTGATTTTATAGTTTCTTTGACATCTTCAACGACAAATAATTCTTTGATATCAAGCTCATCACCTCTTACATAGTTGCTATTGAGATAAACTACATTGGCACTTTTTATTTTATATCCAAGATTTTCTAAAGTGTAATATTGGATAGATACATCATGTAAATAAATCTCTTTTAACGAAGTGGAGCTTTTTACCTCGTAAATTGAAACACCATTGCTATCAATTTCAAAAATATCTACGATAACAAGAGTATTTTCAAAACTAAAAGCAGCTTCATATATGACAGTTACACCACTATCTAAAAGCTTTTTAGTCTCTTTTACCATCTGCTCTAGATTTGGATTAAAATCTACTTTTAACCCATTTGGAAGTAAATCACAAGCAAGTTCTCCAACAGTATGTCCTGTTTTAAATCTAGTCTCTGCTGATTCATCAGTAGGTGCTAAGACCTCTGATTTATACTTTTTCAGCCATAGGGCTTTTGAACATTGGATTCCTGTTGTGTAGAGGGATTTAGAAAATATATTCATGATACCAAGAATCTAGGAAATGGTGCTTTAAATTCATCCGTCATTAATTTTAACGTTGTCATATCAACATTACCATCATTATTCCAACGGAGTTGATGTAGCCAGCCATTCAACATTCGTACAAGTTCAATGGCTCGTTCGTCTTGATGTAACATTACGACAAAAGAAAGAGGAATTTTCTTTACACGATGTAAACGTACTAATATTTCAAAAAATCTGCACAAATCTTTGAAAGTGTGTTGATCCATTTCCTGCGCAGGGTCATCCAAAACAATAGCAGCATGTTGGAATCTTCCAAAAGTCAAATATCTCGTAAAAAACCATGCTAATCCTAAAACATGAATTTCTGCTCCGTTAAGTATATAGTGTGCTAAACGTTGAATACGATCATCACTTCCAACTATATCAACTGTTACTGTAGATTGTTTGTTTTTTAAGTCGGCATCGAGTTGAACTTCACCTTGATACTGCCATGGTGCAGGTGTTAAAGTTTGAGCAATCTCCATCCATAGTAATTGATAAGTTGATGGCAAATGTTTATCAACAATACGCATTATTTCTTCATTAATGACTTTTTCAACTTGTGCCCAAGCCCTTTCTTGTTCAAAATTTTCTTTAATACTAATGATTTCATGTTCAATCTTTTTTGCCATTTCTATTGACATTGCATTAACTTCATCTTCGTTATATATTTTTTCATTTATTGGTTGACGTAATTGAACAATCTGTATTATCTCTTTAAGAAGTATTGTATTTGATTCTGATGAAAGGTAATCACTAAAAGATATATCATTGGGAATTAGCCAAAGTAGCTTTTCTTGAAGTTCAATCTGTCTTTCAGATGAAAGTGGATTTGGCATTTCACCCAAACTAAGTAATTCTGAATCTAATAGTTTAATTTTATCGCTGAGCATTTTATATTCATCTCGGAGAGTATTCTGCTCACTTTGGCTTTGCTGCAATAACAATGATATAGCCTGAGAAGCACCTTGGCGGTTTGTTAAATCAGACCCACAAGAAGGACATTCGTTAGGGGATTCTTCATTCCATGCATGTGTATCCATGAAAATTTGAACCGTTTGAATATGTTCAACTCTAGCTTTTAGTCGTTGTCCATCTTTTATAACTTTTTCTCGTTCTTTTGATAGATTATTACGTTGCATTTTAAGCTCAATAATATGGGAAGAATCTTTATCTGCTAAAGATGTTTGAGCACAAAGCCACTGGGACCATTTTTCAATATCTGCAACTAAATCATGATCAAATAATGACGCATACTTGTTTACTGAGTTGTAAAACTCTTGATTTTTAGATAAAAGTTTCCTTTTGTTTGATAAAAGTTTCACAAGCATATGGATTTTTTCATCTTCGCTACCGCCAAGAAGTATTTTTATATAAATTTCTTTTTGAGCTGAAAACTCATCCCATTCATTCTTGAATACTTGTGCAGTCATAAAAAATGGATGTTCTAATAAGTGATGATTTGAGAGCCAATTTATAAAAGGTAATGGGACTGTAAATACTTGATTGAGATATGATTCGATAACTTTTTGAGATGCTGTGTCAATCTTCTTTACTTGAGCATTAATTCCATAGCGTCTTAAATACTCTTTTTGTGTTTCACGTACTTGATTGTATCTTGATGTAATAAAATCTTGTAACGCCATAGCTAGTGTTGATGCTTGTCCAATAATAATATTGCCAAGTTCACTTCTTGGCATTTTTGTAAACTCTCCAGTTTGTTCTTGTGAAAGAAGTGTGCCAGCAATCATATTTAGTCGTTTTGAACTTTCATAGATATCATGCTCACAGTCAATAAGATG
>Ga0272440_1004187_pt1 | contig 10456 bp, 10 predicted proteins | sample SSMMMBAug17_FD_192440 | JGI IMG/M metagenome (GOLD analysis project Ga0272440, IMG submission 192440) | Marine sediment archaeal communities from Little Sippewissett salt marsh, Falmouth, MA, United States - SSM-MMB-Aug17 | ecosystem: Environmental > Aquatic > Marine > Wetlands > Sediment ... | reverse complement strand
GACAGGTCAGACCAGTCTGACTTGTCTGACCTGTCCGACTTTTGAAAATGGGGAGGTTATTTTTCGAGCATTCCTAACTCTTACTCAAATATTATCGTCCAACTTTAGTTTTCCAAGTGCGATTTGTGTGTGTCCGTGTTAGTCAGTGATTGTCCCGCTTAATTGGAAAAACCAAACTTAGACGATAATAGCATTATTCATTATTAATCACAAAAACCACATTTCTGGATATGCACATGAGCTGCCGACGATGTTTTTCGTCCGGTTGAGGTTCGCAGTAAAAAACCTTTTGTTAACAAAAAAGGCTCAACAACATCAACCAAAGTATCCGCTTCTTCTTGAAGTGTTGCTGCAATGGCCTCAATACCAACAGGCCCTCCCTGATAATAATCAATAATTGTATTTAGATAACGGCGATCCAGGGGGGTTAAACCTTCAGTATCAACACCTTCCAATTGTAAGGCTTGATGTACGGTTTGAATATCAATATTACCCGTCCCCCGAACCTGAGCAAAATCACGAACTCTTCTCAGTAATCGGTTGGCAATTCTTGGTGTTCCGCGTGACCGGTTGGCAAGAGAAATCGCAGCCGAATCATTGATTTCAACGTTTAATATGGATGCTGATCGTTTGATTATTGTTGCCAGATCTGTTTCTGAATAAAAATCAAGACTACGGAAAATTCCAAAACGGTCCCTTAAAGGTGCAGATAGTAAGCCAACTCGTGTTGTCGCTCCAACCATTACAAACTGATTCAAGCGATACCGATGACTTTTTGCATAAGGGCCTTTATCAAATATAAAATCAACGGCAAAGTCTTCCATCGCTGGATACAGAAACTCCTCAACTGATTTTGGCATGCGATGAATTTCATCAATAAATAAAACATCCCCTTTTTCCAGATGTGTAAGAATTGCCAGAACATCACCGCCTTTTTCAAGCGCCGGTCCAGAAGTAATGGTCAAGGTTCCGCCCAACTCTTTAGCAATCAGGTGAGCCAGTGTTGTTTTCCCCAGACCGGGTGGTCCGTGAAGCAAAACATGCTCAAGAGCTTCTTCCCTTTTCTTTGAAGCTGTTATGGCAATCATTAAGATTTCGACGGTTCCCTTTTGTCCGATGTAATCTTTAAATTCTTTTGGGCGCAGCGATAAAATATGGTCATCAGAATCATCTGGCAGGCTTGCACCAGTGAGAAGTTTTCCAGCATTTTCATCCAGGGTGATTTCCTTCATGATTCCATCTCACCACGATAGATTTCCTCAAACAAGGCTTCTGCTGTATTAATATTTTTCGAGGATTTTAAAGCGTTTTCAATCATCTCATCAGCTTCAGACGAACGATGTCCCAATTGATTTATCAGCACATTCGATACTTGAATTTTTATTTCATCTAATGATAAATCCAACGGCTTTATAGAATCAATTTCAGGCTGGGTCTGATGCATCAATGCATATTTTTTCATTTTTCCATGCAATGTTGCGACAATTTTTTGTGAGGTACGGTTTCCAATACCTTTCAGTTTGGATAAGAGTTTGACATCTTTATTTTCAATTGCAATTGCAATATCTCGAACAGGTATGGATAAGGCATGAACAGCTTTTATAGGGCCTATGGCTTCAACGGTAATAAATTGTTGAAAAAAATCTCTTTCAACTTCATGGTTAAAGCCAATCAAGGTGGGTTTGGGTTGTCTTTCAGTTTGATAGTGATAAATAAACAAAGAGACTTTTTCTTCATTCATCTGTGATTTAAAAGCATTCATTACCACTTCAGGTAACAATATTTCGTATCCAACTGAGCCGGAAAGCAAAACAATCCGGTCAGATTCTTGTTTTATTACACGACCTTCCAAATAAGCGATCATAATATCATTTTACTCCGAAAAATACCAATCACTCCCAATGCAAGAGCATCTGATGCATGATTGGGCTGGATCGGTTCAATCCTTCCGAGAAGATGTCGAACCGCTTTTTCTAATTGTTGTTTACTTGCTTTACCATTTCCTGTCAGTACTTTTTTGGCCTCACGAACTGGTATTTCTGTCACTTCAATATCAAAATGACTGGCAGCCAATAAAATAACGCCAGTCACCTTCGCCAATGTAATTCCTGATTTAGGAAAGCACCTGAGCATAAAGGTATCCTCAACAACCAATAAATTTGGCTTGTGCTGCTCCAATATTTCCTTTATCTCAAAATAAATATGTTGAAGACGATCTGGCAGGGAGGTATGCTTAGTTGTTGTAATTGTTTGAAATGCATAGCTTTTTATTCGATTAACGTTCCCACGAACCAAACCAACACCGGTCGATGCCAGGCCCGGATCAATGCCAATTACTTTTATCATTTTATCTTTGTAATGCAGATATTAATGCCTTGCATTAAAATTCATTCAGTTTATTCTGTGCCAGTTTGGACTCAGGCGATTCAGGATATTTTTTTGTTAGTTCTTTCAAAATCAGGCTTGCATTTGTTTTATCGTTTAATTCAAGAAATGAAAAACCTTGCTTGAGCAATGCTGCCGGTACTTTGTTTCCATTTGGATACATCTCAATGACTTTTTGATACTCCAGTATTGCTTTTTCATACCATTTTTCCTGAAAATATATTTCTCCCATCCAGAATTGAGCATTATCTGCCTGTTTTGATTTGGGATATTTTTTTATGAAATTGACAAACTGAATTCGGGCTGTTTCAAAATCTTTATTATCAAAAGCAGATTTACCCCTGGCATACATTTCATCTTCAGGTGTTTTTGGGGTTGATATTGCTGAACGAGATTCTTGGGATTGTATAGATGGCCCTGTGCTTGATGGTACAGATACTTGATTTTCCTCAATCCCTAAATAATTTTCAATTCGCTGTAATCGCCCAATAATCTTGTCTATTGGAACACTACCCTGTGGAGAAACCTGTTTACTTTGTTTTAAAAGGTGAAACTTTTTCTTGAGATGATACTCAATTTCTTCCAATCGACCGGTTATCTGCCTGATTTCATGACGGCTGGTATTGGAATTCGCTTTTATTCCTGCATATTGTTCCCGAAACTGTTTTTCAACGAGATCCACGGATTGTTTAATATGATGTAACTGAGACTCCATAGACTCAATTCGCGTATCAACCTGATTGTATGAAGTTAAATTGCTTGATCCTTGTGTTTCCAATGCTGTAAGTCTATTTTGAATATCAAGCATTTCTTGTTGAGAAACACATCCAAATACAAGGGATGAACAAACAATGAGTATACATTTTTGGATTTTTATTTTCATTATGCTCTCTTTCAAAAAAAAAGAAAAGTAATTATCCCTGTTGATACATGTTATATAATCATCTTAAAGCGTACCAATATTTAATAAGGTACGCCACGATGATAATGTTTTACATAAACGACAAAGGATGCCTTACAATGTATAATAAACCGCTACTTTACATTTTTAGCAGTGATTTTTATTTAATCACAAAATGCGCCCGTCTATTTCTGGACCATGCTTCTTCACTGGATTCAGGATCAACGGGACGTTCTTCACCAAAACTTACAGTTTCGATACGATCAGGCTCAATCCCTAGATCGACAATAAAATTTTTGGCTGTTTCAGCACGACGTTCACCCAGCGCAATATTGTAAGCAGCGCTACCGCGTTCATCACAATGACCTTCAATGATAATGTTCACTCCTGGATGCATTCTCATCCATTCCGCCTTAATTTTAAGTTCTTCCTGAGAATCCCAACGAAGTGTGCTTTCATTGTAATCAAAATAAATATTTGTTTCTTCAAATCGATTTCTGGATTCTATTTCTTCCTGCATGCGACGTTGTTCAGCTCTTTTGACTTCTTCCTTACGTTCCTGCTCTTGTCTTTGTTCCTGGATACGTATTTGTCGCTGAACTTCAGCTTTTTTTCGTCTAACCTCTTCTTCTGCTTTGATTCGTTTTTCAGCCTCGACTCTGGCACGTTCAGCTTCTTCCTGCGCGGCAATTTCATCTGGCGTTTTGACATCCGGTTGCGTACTACATCCTGAAATCAAAAACATTGCCATTATGCATGCCAAAAAAATACAAACGAACTTACGTTTATTCGTCATAAGAAACCTCCTGATTAGTTTTCAACATTGATCGCTTTTTCCTTAGATAATTCAATGCTGAATGATAAATATTTTAACAAAGAAATAATACTCCAATCAACAATTGTCAATAATCTAAATTGAAGTTTTCCTGTATAAATCAGAAATAATGAACATTTCTGATTTCGTTTACATTGTTATTTTGACCAGTTTGGATCAAATTGTTCTCCCCCCAGTGAAAGCAATTGTCTTTGATCTGTTCCGTATGCCGTCATAACATATATTTTACTTTTACCCGTTCGTGTTGAAGTGAATGCAATCAGATTACCATCAGGTGACCAGTTTGGAGATTCATTGTTTCCTGAGTTTCGAGTAAGCTGCATTTTTCGACTGCCATCAACATTCATAACATAAATATCGAAGCGCTCATTCATACGTCCACAAAATGCAACACGATCTCCCTTGGGTGACCAGGCAGGTGATACATTGTAATTACCTTCATATGTCAGTCTTTTAATTTTTCCAGAATTCATTCCATATATATAGATATGTGCGTTACCCGATCGATTTGATACAAAAGCAATACTTTTACCATCAGGAGACCATGTAGGTGAAACATCAATTCCCCAGTCGTATGTCAGACGCTTGATAACTTTTCCAGTACGGGTTAACAGATAGAGTTCGGAGTTGCCAGGTCTGGATAAGGCCGCTGCAAATTCCAATCGTTTTGGATGCCATGCTGGTGTAATACTATGTCCTTTAAATGAAACAAAAAAGCCTCGCTTTTTTCCAACCATGTGACGGATATACAAATCAGGCTTATTCCGTGCATATGATGTATAAGCGAGCCATTCTTTATCATGAGACCATGCGGGTGTTAAATTAATTGAACGATTAAAGGTTATTTGTTTTACATTGTAACCATCAAAATCACATGTATAAATTTCTTTATGGCCGGTGTGTGCTGATACAAAAACAATCTGACTGTCAAAAAAACCTTTGTTTCCCGTCAGACGTTCAATAACTTCATTACAAAAACGCCTTACAATTTTTCTGATATCATTATGCCAGCCTTTGTATTTTTTGCCGACAAGCAGTCGTCCAGAAAAAGTATCAAATAGACGTAATTCAACGACAACGAGTTTATCCTGAACATGAATTCCACCAGTCACCAAAAGCTCAGCTCCTACAGCTGTCCAGTTCTTAAAATTTAATGATGAGCCCGTTATGCCTGTTTTCTGAAGATCTTCCAAAAAAGCCTTCTTGCTCAGCATTTTAAAGAAGCCTGTAAATTCAAGAGTCTGTGAAAGAACCTGCGTCATTTCTGTTGCAATGGTTTCAGAGGGAGATGTTTCAGGGGTGTATCTGAACACCGGAATGGCAATAGGAATCTTTCTCAAATAAGGATTGGTAATGTCAATATTATCAATCACCCGCTGTGCGTATGCTGGTAACACGCACATGCTGATCAAAACAATACTTACGATAATGGATAAAATGTGTTTTATTTTCAAGTCAGGTATCCTCACTCATTTATGGATAAGTTAAACTCATCCGCTCATTTCAATCCCGAAGGTGTAAATGTTAACCCTACCGGCCCATAAACAGGTTTTAAATAAGCGCTGGGCAATGGAGGGAGCGGATTGGATTTTTTTACTGCTTTAATAGCACATTCATCAAAATAATCATTGCCAGATGTTTTTTCAAACCACATATCCGGCTGTATATAACCATTTCTCATAATTTTGATTACCAGAACAGCACTCAGGTTCGTTTCATAGCCACCAATCATTTGAACCGATACAGCCCAATTTCTGCTGATTCGTGACATAATTTCGGCTCTGTAGATATCCAATAGCTCCACCGATGATTTTTTTTCGCCAACTTGTTGGATTCGTCTTCTGGCCTCGTCTATTCTAACTTTCTGTTGTAGTTGTCTGAATGTGTCAGATAAATGCCTTTTCTTTTTATTACGTGCGATTTGCTCTTTTTTTATGGTTCGTTTTTTTAAAGATCTTTTGATTTTTGGGGTTTCAGGTCCGGATGGTGTCTCAATTGGTTTTATTTCTTTTATTTCAGGTCTTTTCACTGGTTCTGGTTCTGGAGTTCGCCTTTGTTCTGGCTCGGATATTTTTTCAGGTTGAATGATTTCTGGTTTTGGTTTCAATGGTTGATAATTTTTAGGTTGTTCAATAGGAGTCAACGGTTGATAATGTTTGGGTTCATATATAGTTTCTTTTTGAACAGTTTCTGGTGCCGGTTGATCAACAGTCTCTGATGGTTCCGCTTTATCCAGGTTATCCATATCTGTTGGCATATCAGGTTCATCAAAAGTTGGTGCTTGTATTTCTTTTTCAGTAACCGATACAAGATCAATGTCAATTATGCTTGGTATATTTTTTTTTGTCTGGTCCAAGCCGGGAAAAAAAAAGATGATTGCAAAAAACAACAGGTGAACAATTGCTGAACTTCCCAGTGTTAATGCCCATGTCGTCTTTTTAATTTCCGAACGAACCAAATAATCATTTGCTGCATACATATAGTTTGTCTAAACTTTTAGCTAAGTTAGCATCATCATTTAATCGTGATAATGCTAAGAGCGATTGTCTGAATTTTTAAGTGGATCAGTGATCATACCCAGTTTTTGAACACCGGCATTTTTTACTTCCGACATAACACGAACCACCAATCCATAAGCAACATTTTTATCTGCCCGCATATAGACTTGTTTATCCATTCGACCGTCAAGAATTATTTTTAATTTTTCTTGAAGCGCATCAATTGTTACCTGATAAGTATTGATATAAATCTCGCCATTTTTCTTGATGGTAATGGTTAAACTATCATCTTCAGTTGGTAACGATTTTGATGATGTTTCCGGAAGGGAAACATCAACACCCTGTGTCATCATCGGAGCAGAAACCATAAATATAATAAGCAAAACCAACATAACATCCACCAGGGGCGTTACATTAATTTCTGACATTAACTGATTGCTAGAACCACTGCCTGCCATAATTTATTGTCCTTTTCCTCTCAGCATTTCCATTTCAACAATATTGAGAAAATCGGCTGAAAAACTTGTCAGTTCAGATTCAATCACTCTGATTTTACTGTTGAAATAATTAAATGCTACAACAGCAGGAATTGCCACAGCTAAACCTGCGGCTGTTGCAATCAATGCTTCAGAAATCCCTGGAGCCACTGCCGCCAGATTTGCAGATCCTTTTAAACCAATTCCATGAAAAGAATTCATGATTCCCCATACCGTTCCAAAAAGACCGACAAATGGTGTTGTATTTCCTGTGGTTGCCAAGAAGGCTGTTAAACTGGTCACTCGCGTCATTTCGGTATTAATAGCGCGCCGCAAAGCTCTATTAATATTATCAATTCCAACTGTTGTTCGTGGGCCGGGTTTCTCCTCTGAAATATTTTCAGAATCTGTTACATTAATCCCAGACTTTTCCAGTTTGTTTAATTCCTGATAGCCGATTCTAAAAACGCGACCCACCGGGCAGGATTGAAACTGTTTGGTTCCGGTAAATGCGCTTGCAAGGTCTCGACTTTTCCAGAATTGTTCAACAAAAGCAAGTGATTCTTTGTAAGCTTTTCGAATGTAAAGAAACTTAATGATTATGATTCCCCAGGACATGACTGAGAAAAATAACAAAAGCAGCAGTACAAACTTTACCATCGGCCCGGCATTGGTAACCATGTGGATGATGTCTGCATCTGTAGTGAACATAATTTAAACCTCTTAAATATTTATAACAATTTTCTTTTATTATATTGATACCATTTATATTGGCAGAAAAATGCCAGATATTTCTGGCGACACTAAAACTAAATATTTATACAACGAAAACATAACTGTCAAGTCTTATCTGAATCTTTATACATGAAAAGTTGTTTTGTATTCATTGCATCATTAGACATGATTTATTTTTTCTTGTAAAGCCTTTTTTGTTTTTTGATTGCATTTTTGCTCTTGTTTTGTATGATATCGAAAAAAATAAATTGAGTGCAACACATACAAGGTCGTATTTTCGGAATATATCCTGTTTGTGTTGTTCTCAAATAGAATGGACAAACACAGATGCAATCAAACTACGATATTATTGTAATTGGTGCAGGACATGCGGGGTGTGAAGCTGCGCTTGCATCAGCAAGAATGGGATGTGAAGTCGCACTTTTAACAATCGATCTGGACAAGATTGCTGCGATGCCATGCAGTCCTTCAATTGGTGGAATGGCCAAGGGTCAGTTGGTTCGAGAAATAGATGCACTCGGTGGAGAAATGGCAAAAATTACAGACATCTCAGCCATTCAATATAGAACGCTCAATACCCGAAAAGGTAAAGCTGTTCACTCTTCAAGAACGCAGAATGATAAAACTAAATATCATATCGCAATGAAAAAAGTGCTTGAAAATCAGGAAAAACTTCATCTTAAACAAGCACTGGTTGAGCAGTTAATTATTGAAGACCAGCGTATCAAAGGAGTGATTGATCAAACGGGATTTGCATACTCAGCGCGTGCTGTTATTCTGGCAAATGGCACTTTTTTAAAAGGCCTGGTTCATATTGGGCATACTTCAATACAAGCCGGACGAGCGGGGGAATTCGCCAGTGTTGGACTGGCAGATCAACTGGCTCAACTTCAATTAGAGTTGGGCCGCTTTAAAACAGGTACTCCTCCCAGATTGTTAAAATCATCCATTGATTTTTCCTGTTTTGAAGAACAAAAACCCGAACCTCCCCAGCGTCTGTTCTCCATTTTTTCAAAAACATCAAGATTGCCGCAACAATCCTGTTTTATGGGTTATACAAATTTAAACAGTCATTCTATCATTCTTGACAATCTCAAACAATCTGCATTGCACAGTGGTCGAATCAAGGGACGCCCTGCAAGATATTGCCCATCGCTGGAAGATAAAATCGTTCGATTTACAGATAAAAATAGACATCAAGTGATACTTGAACCCGAAGGACTTGAGTCACAGGAAATATATGCCAGTGGCCTGGGAAACAGTCTTCCCCTTGAAATTCAACTGAAACTTGTACACTCTGTTGAAGGACTTTCCGAAGCAGAAATCATGCGTCCCGCTTATGCTATTGAATATGATTACGTTAATCCACAACAGCTTCAACCCACGCTTGAGACACGACTGATAGAGGGTCTGTATCTTGCCGGTCAAATTAATGGCACCTCAGGGTATGAAGAAGCTGCTGCACAAGGTCTGTGGGCAGGGATAAATGCTGCTGCAAAAATTCAGAACAAAGCACCGATGATTCTTGATCGATCAGAAGCATACATGGGGGTTTTAATTGATGATCTGATAACAAAAGGTACAAAGGAACCTTACCGCATGTTCACATCTCGTGCTGAATACCGGCTCATGCTTAGGGAGGACAATGCTGATTTACGATTGATGCAAAAGGGTCATGATTATGGGTTAATCCAAGCCCATATCTACAACGATATGCTTGAACGAAAACAACAAATTGCTGATGAAATAAAGCGGATAAACTCAACAACAGTTAAGCCTTCAGTAGAAATCAATAATTACCTTCAATCAAAAAACAGTCCTGAAGTGGATAATGGTGTATCTTTGGCTCAGCTACTGAAACGTTCTGAAATAAATTATGACATTGTAAACACCTTTTCCAGAAGTCCAGAACTCGTTCATCCGCTTGTGGCAGAGCAGGTTGAAATTGAAATTAAATATGAAGGCTATATCCAAAAACAATTACGCGAAATTCATAAATTTGGGGAACTGGAACGTATTAAAATACCTCAGACATTTGATTTCTCTCATGTTCATGGATTATCCAATGAACTTAAAGAAAAACTAACTCATATCAAACCAGTTTCTTTAGGACAGGCATCACGAATCGAAGGTATGACACCTGCTGCGCTTTCTGCGATTATGATTACACTTAAAGCGAATGCCAAACATGATAATATAGAATAATTTTCCACCTGACCTAAAAGTGTTTGCATCGCAGTATACTTTTTGATATGGATATAAACATAAAAAAGAACCATTTCAAGAGATCATCGGAGAATCTTGTAAAGTTGCTCACGATGAAATGATGACGCATGGTACTTCAACATAAGAGAAGCCTCTTAAAGATCAAATTTTGAAATGTGTAAATTATTATCAAGTTATCCAAAGGAATACTGTTCAACTATTGTTTTTTCCGGTATGATTATTCTTGTCAGAAAAAACAATAGTTGAACAACAAGAATGAGGAGGAATGCATGTATCAGGAAAATCAGAATGATTCATTGAAAACTTATGAACTTGTCAGGCGAATGGAAGGCGATGAGACGCCTCAGGTTATGGCTAAGGTGTCCATTCATCTGGATGAATCTGAAGAACTGGCTTTTCA
>Ga0272440_1004186_pt1 | contig 10457 bp, 8 predicted proteins | sample SSMMMBAug17_FD_192440 | JGI IMG/M metagenome (GOLD analysis project Ga0272440, IMG submission 192440) | Marine sediment archaeal communities from Little Sippewissett salt marsh, Falmouth, MA, United States - SSM-MMB-Aug17 | ecosystem: Environmental > Aquatic > Marine > Wetlands > Sediment ... | reverse complement strand
GGTGAAGAAGAAAATGAAAAAAATATTTATAAAATAAAAGACATGAAAACAGGACTAGAAAAAGAAATACCCTTGAAATAATATAATTCACTAGTACATCTATTTGATAAAATCTAAAAAATTATCTCTGTTCACAGTCTCAAAAAAAGCCTCCGGGTAAGCTCGCTCCCAACTCATAGGAGTACGAACTATTTTTTTTCCAGTCTTGATCTCATAAGCAAAAATACCACCCTCCCGCTCTTCTACATAATCTATTTCGCCCCACTTTGCAAACGCCAAAAATAAGAAATCACCCCATTTTTCTGATAAAAATTACTTTTGATTCTTTCCGAAATTAAAAAATTTTCCCATAAATCCCCCACATCATTTCTATCATCCAAAAAATTAAACTGATCCAAAATAGCATTACGTACTCCCAAATCCCAAAAATAGATCTTATCCATCTTGGTAATTTCCTTACGCAAATTCCTACTAAAACCAGACAAACGAAAAATCACAAAAGACTTTTCCAAAAGATCAATATAATTTGCAACTGTTTCCTTAGAAATTTCTAACTTACTAGATAATTCCGACAAAGAAAATTCCTTACTGATCTGCCAAGCAAGCAATTTCAAAAGCTTGCGAATTTTTTCAGGATATTTAATATTTGTAATCTCAAAAATATCTTTATATAAATAAGCAGTAGAAAGCTCTCGCAAATACTTCTTGCGATCTTCATAATTTTTTAGAAAAAAAATATCAGGATAACCACCAAAAATTATTCTCTCCTGTATCATATCTTGCAATTCAAAATCATTTAAAAAATTTCTTAACTCAGAATAAGAAATCGGAAAAAGCGAATATGTCCATACACGCCCAGTAAGAGCTTCCTGAATTTGATTTTTCAATTCAAAAGAAGAAGAACCAGTAACTATAATTTTTAAATTGGGAAAATTGTCTATTAAAATTTTTAAATTTATACCAATATTTTTAATTTTCTGTGCCTCATCGAGAAAAAAAATATCATAACCAGAAACCAACCCCTCTAACTCTTTCTTATCCTGACTTGATAAAATATCATGATATTTCTTTTCATCTCCATTAATAGAAAGAATTTTATCTTTCAAAAAATTAGCTAAAACATCATTAACAAGAGTAGTTTTACCAACCTGTCTAGCGCCATAAATTCACGAACAACCCCGCAGTAGAACTGCGAGGAATTATTTGATTAAAATTGCCTTTGAATATGATCTAAGTTTGTCTAAAATATTTTTTTAAATCTCTTTTTATTCTTTTCATAAAAACATAAACTATACTTTTTTCTTTAATTCTAGGTTAATATAGCATAAACAAATAAAAAACAAACCGAATTAGCTTGAATTCGGAGAGTTAAAATAAATAAAGATATCCTGATAAAACCAAGATACAAAAAGAGAAAGTTCTAAAAACTTTAATTTGTTCTTCTGAAAATTATAAACTTATAAATCAAAAAATTATTAAACGCGATAAAAATACCTGAGATAAATTGAGCAAAAATTATAAAAATATTCTCTGAAGAAATAAAAGAGAAATATATTGCCAAATTATCTACCAATAGATACATCAAAAAAACATCCAAAAATAAATTAAAAACCGCTACCAAAAAATATATCCAAACTTGTCGAAATGATTTTTGCTTGTTACGAAAAGACCAAAATTTCTGCAAAACAAAACTAGAAGAAAGACCAGCAAAAAAAGCAATAACAACAGCCAATACATACCATAATTTACAATATGCCAAGCAAAAGTAAAGAACTCCCAAATTTATACCAAAAGATGTAAAACCAGAAATTATATATTTAATAATCACCTTATACTTCTCGAGAATTAAATATATATTTGGAAAAACAGAAGAAAGTTTTTTTTTAAACTGATTATATATGCTTGAAAAATATAGAAAAATTTTTTTCATTAATTTAAAGTAATTTCAATAAAATATAAACTTTTACTTAAAAGGTTCGATCAATCCTCCTCCTAAAACTTCTCTGCCTTTATAAAAAACCATACTTTGTCCAGGAGTAATCGCCCTCTGACTTTCTTTTAATTTTATCAAATAATAATCTTCACACTTTTCAATAACGCAAGATATAGGCTCATGATGATAACGAATAGATACCTCACAACTATAAGGAAATTTTTTCTCACTAGATGACACCCAATGAATTTTTTTCGTCTCAATATGATCATTATACAATACTTCATCATCTTTTTCCTTGGTAATATATAAAATATTTTTTTCATAATCGAAACCCTGCACATAAAAAGGGCCTCCTCCTCCCAGATTGATCCCGCGTCTCTGCCCCAAAGTGTAAAACATCAAACCACCATGCATTCCTATATTTTCTTCACTTTTAGCATCTCGAAGTATAATCTGACCATTTTTCGTTTGCAAATGTTTTTTTAAAAAAACATTATGGTCCCCCTCTAAAAAACAAATATCCTGACTTTCTTTCTGCATAAAAGGAATATTATTTTTAATAGCAATTTGTTTTGTTTTTTCTTTTTTAAATTTTCCTAATGGAAATAAAATATTTTTTAATTTTTCTTGATTTAAGTGATACAAAAAATAAGACTGATCTTTTTTCTGATCTAGAGACCTGAAAATATGAAAATTATTTTTGATCTTTTTTACCTCCAGATAATGTCCGGTTGCTAAAAAATCAGATCCAATATTTTTCACAAATTTCAATAAAATACCAAATTTTATAAAATTATTACAATACACACAAGGATTTGGAGTCAAACCATTTTTATAGGAATTTAAAAAATAATCAATAACACTTTTTTGAAATTGATGACTAAAATCAATAGTATAAAATCTGATATTCAAAAAATTACACAAACGTCTAGCAGCCATCTCGCTAAGAATAGAAAAATCCCCCAAACGCATAAAAACACCTATTACATCGTATCCTTTTTTTTGCAATAAATAAGCAGCAACAGAGGAATCAAGCCCACCAGAAATAGCTACAACTACTTTTTTCATAAATCTTAAATTTATTAAATTAATCCAAAATTCTCACTTAATTTTATGTAAAACTTACGCATTTGAATAAAATTCAAAGAAAGTCGAGGAGTGAAATTGTGACAGTTTTGATGAAGATATTTCGCTAAATATGTAATTCCCAATTCTTTAAAAATTATATCTTCTTATGATATAGTAATATAGATATGAAAAAATAAAAATATAAATATATAATGGGTAATTTGAAGGAAATCTTAAAAGACGTCATCAAAACAGCGGAAAAATCTGGCAGAGAAATAATGCTGCATTATGGAAAAAATTATACAATTCATTATAAAACCAAAAACAACCCTGTTACCAAAGCCGATTTATTATCCCAGGAAATTATTATCAAGAATCTAGAAAAATATAATTTTGCATTTCTATCTGAAGAATTAAAAGACGATAAAAATCGCCTTCAAAAAAAACACGCATGGATCATCGATCCTCTAGATGGCACTAAGGATTTTATCGAAAAAACCGATGAATTTAGTATTATGATTGGACTAGTTGAAAACAAAAAACCCATTCTAGGAGTAGTGTATAACCCAGCAAAAAATACTTTGTATTATGCCGCTAAAAATATTGGATCTTATCAAAAAATAAAAAATAAAATAAAAAAAATAAAAGTTTCCCGAAAAAATAGAATGTCTGATATTTCTATGCTCACCAGTCGTTATCATTTGTCAAATCTAGAAAAAAATTTAAACAAAACATTGAATTTTAAAAATTCCCAAAAATGTGGTAGTGCTGGATGGAAAATAGGCTTAATATCATCTGGACATGCTGATGTAGTAGTCAATCCAAGTGATAAAACATGGGAGTGGGATTTATGTGCGGCCGACATTATAATTACAGAAGCTGGTGGAAAATTAACAGATCTAAATGGCCAAAAAATATTCTACAATCGACGAAATTCAAAAAACAATCAAGGTTATATCGCAAGCAATAGTCTAATTCACAATAAAATTATCAAAACAATAAATAAACTTACTATATGATGTATAACAAAATTTTTATGTTTTGAGAAAAGTTTTTTTATAAATTTTTAAACTAATAAGAAACTTGGAAATAAAATATTTTTGAAATAGAGAAATTGAAACAATAATAAGTTAAAATAAACATATGTCAGGACATTCAAAATGGGCTACAATCAAAAGAGCAAAAGCATCTAATGACGCCAAAAGAGGAGCAATCTTTACTAAAATATCCAACATTATAACAGTAGCTGCACGCGAAAAAGGTGGAGACCCTGAAACCAATTTTTCTCTGAGAATGGCCATCGAAAAGGGCAAACAAGCCAATATGCCAAAAGATAATATCGAAAAAGCAATCAAGAGAGGAACAGGTGAAATCACCGGAGGACAAATCGAAAATTTAATATATGAAGGAATTGGCCCTGGTAATATCCAATATGTAGTAAGAGTTCTAACTGATAATAAAAATCGCAGCGCCTCCAATATTAGACATGCTTTTACCAAGTTTGGTGGTTCTTTGGGAGCCACTATGTGGAATTTCTCCCAAAAAGGTGTTATCCGAATTAACAAAGAAAGTCTCGAGGAAAGAAAAATAAATTTTGATGATTTTGAATTAAAATTAATAGACCTAGGGGCAGAAGATATAGAAAATGAAGAAGAAGGTGTAACTATATATACAAATGTAGAAAATCTCATTAATTTGAAAAAAAAGCTAGAAGAAGAAAACATTAAAACAGAATCAGCAGAAATTGAATATATCGCTAAAGAAAAAATAAAATTAACCCAAGATTTATTAGAAAAACAAGAAAAATTTGAAGACTTTTTGGATGATCTAGAAGATGTAAGTGATTTTTATTCAAATGCTGCTTAAACAAAATATATTTTTGAAAATAAAAATTTTTAAATAGACTCATTTTCAAAATATAACGTGTAATAGAATTTAAAATAAAAAAATTAAATATATAAGACCTATTATAAATTATGACACTGAAAGCTTATCTAAGTTTAATGTTTTTTCTAACAACAATTTGTTGGTTAACTTTTTATTTTGTCATTTGGACAATTAACCCAGAAACTACAAATTGGATTGGGTTTATGCTTTTTTACACTTCTTTATTCTTGTCACTCTCAGGATTAATATCCATATTAGGATTTATGCTAAGATTTATTATATTAAAACACGAATTAGCATTCAGATCAGTACGAGTAGCATTTAGGCAGTCATTTTTATTCTCATTTCTCATTATCACCTGTCTTTTTCTTTTATCTCATCAATTATTAAATTGGTTAAATTTATTTTTATTAATTATTGGTTTATCAATGCTAGAATTTTTTTGGATTAGTTACTCCTCACAAAAGTAAATAAAATCACCTAAATCAATATTTAATATAGTATGTGATAAAATTCCAAATGCTCAGGAGCTAAGTAATAATATAAGAAGTGAATCTAATATAAAAAAATATGCAAGAAGAATTAAATAAAATAAAAGCAGAAATTTTCAAAGAATTAAAAAATATTAAAAAAGAAGGAGAAAAAATTTCCGCTACAATTGTTAACGATTTAGAAATAAAAATACTAGGCCGAAAAGGAGAATTATCAAAAATACTTCGAGGTATTAAAGACCTTGGCCAAGAAAAAAGAAAAGAATTTGGAAAATTTGCTAATAATATAAAACAAGAAATTACCGAAGAATTTCAGAATGTAAAAACAATGCTAAATTTTCAAAAAAATGAAAAGAAAAATTTTTTTGATATTACTCTCCAAGGTGATTATGTAAATAAAGGAAGCCTCAATCCTATCACCCTTGTGCAAAATGATTTAGAAAATTTATTCTCTACTCTAGGCTTCATGATTGTAGATGGTCCAGAATTAGAAAGTGATTATTTCTGCTTTGAAACTATGAATATTCCCAAACATCATCCAGCCAGAGATATGCAAGATACATTTTATGTTGAAACAGACAAGCTAGATTTGGTTATGAGACCACACACCTCATCTATGGAAGTAAGAGCTATGAAAGTTTATGGTGCTCCGCTTCGCTGTGTAATTCCTGGTCGAGTTTTCCGTAATGAAGCAACAGATGCATGCCATGAACACACCTTCAATCAAATTGAAGGATTAATGATCGATAAAAACATCTCTATCAGTAATTTTAAAGCTATTATCCAAGAAATGATCTCTGGTATATTTAACGCTGATGTGAAAACTCGACTTAGACCCGGATATTTTCCCTATGTAGAACCTGGATTTGAATTAGATATGAGCTGTACCATTTGTAATGACTCCAAGAATGGTTGTCCTACTTGTAAACACAGTGGATGGCTAGAACTAGGAGGAGCTGGTATGGTTCATCCTCATGTCTTAAAAGCAGGTAACATTGATCCTGATAAATTTTCTGGATTTGCTTTTGGTTTTGGTCTCGAGCGACTAGCAATGATGCGTTATGGTATCAATGATATTAGATTATTTAATAGTGGTAATCTAAAATTTTTAGAACAATTCAGATAAAAAATAATATTTAACTCTTGTCTTAATTATTGAAAATAAAAAATAAAAAAGTTCTTCTATAAAAATTAACTATTTTTTTGTATAGAAAAATATTTATAAAAACATAAACACTAATTAGATTAATTTTAAATATGCCAAAAATTTTTTCAGATAAACATTAAATAATATGACTTGGAAAAATACTTTCAAAAAAGGTCAAGAATTAGTTTTAGCAACTAATTCAGATAATGGATTTCCAAATGCAAATATAGTTATTTCACTTGGTTTTATTGATGACAAATTACTTATTGCTAATGCTCAAATGAATACAACAATAAAAAATTTAAATCAAATAAACGTATTTGTGTAATTGCTAAAACTAATTCAAAATATTTTAGAATAAAAGGAACAGTAAAAATATTTGATTCTGGAAAATATTTTGATATCTGTAATAAAGCTGATAAAACTTATCCAACAAAAATGCTATATTAGTAACAATTAAAGAAGTATTTGATCTAGATAAAGTTCAAAAAGTTTTATAATTTTTGCTCTTTACATAGATAACTCTTCTTAAGAAAATTTAATACTCACTTGAAATTAAATTTTAAAAATCGGTTCTCTACTATACCCTATATAAAAAACATCACCAAATACAGTTTTATCCTGAATAACTCAGGATCATAGAAATTTATAACAAACTCCATATTTGGATCTAATTCTATAAAATAAATGCAAAAATCCAACTTCGTTCACCTGCATAATCATACACATTATTCGCTTTTAGATGGTCTGACAAAAATTGATGAAATGATTGAAAAAGCAAAACAAGAAGGATCTGAAGCAGTAGCAATTACTGATCATGGTGTGATGTATGGAGTAATTGAATTTTATCAAAAATGCTTAAAAGCAAATATTAAGCCCATTATCGGAGTAGAATCATATCTTGCACCAAGATCCAGACACAAAAAAGAAACAAAAGAAGACAGCAAAAATTATCACTTATTACTTCTTGCAAAAAATAATCAAGGCTATAAAAATCTTATCAAATTAACATCTCTTGCTCACCTAGAAGGCTTTTACTATAAACCGAGAATTGATTGGGAATTATTAGAAAAACATCATGAAGGACTTATTGCTTCTAGTGCTTGTTTAGGCGGAGAGATACCAAAATTAATTCTATCCAAAAATCTAGAAAAAGCTGAGAAAAGGATCTTGGAATATAATGAATTATTTGGTCAAGATAATTTTTATTTAGAAATACAAGACCACCCCGAATTAGAAGGACAAATCCAAGTTAATAAAGAATTAATAAAATTATCTAAAAAACTCAATATCCCACTTATCGCCACAAATGATATTCATTATTTAGATAAAGATGATGCAGAAACTCAAGATATCCTATTGTGTATCCAAAATAAAAAGAAAAAAGACGATGCAAACCGCATGAAGATGCTCGGCTTTGGAGATTATTCTATGCGATCCAACACAGAAATGATAGAAGTATTCAAAGATATTCCCGAAGCAATTGAAAATACAATAAAAATAGCCAAAAAATGTAACGTAGAAATAGAGCTTGGAAAAATACAACTTCCTTCCTTTGAAATTCCGAAAGATTTTGATGAAAATTCTTACCTAGAAGAACTATGCAAACAAGGAATTCAAAAAAAATATAATAAAAATTACGATGAAATTAATCTGGAAGTTAAAGAAAGACTCAATTATGAATTATCCATTATCAGAGAAATGGGTTTTGCATCTTATTTTTTGATAACAGCTGATTTTATCAACTGGGCTAAACAACAAAAAATAGCAGTAGGACCTGGGAGAGGATCAGGTGGTGGTTCTCTCATTTGTTATCTAATCAATATTACAACATTAGATCCAATTAAGCATGATCTACTTTTTGAGAGATTTTTAAATCCAGAAAGAGTTACAATGCCTGATTTTGATATTGATTTTGCAGATACCAGAAGAGAAGAAGTAATCCGATATGTTGAAGAAAAATATGGCCAAGATCACGTATCCCAAATTGCAACATTTGGAACAATGGCTGCCAGAGCATCTGTCAAAGATGTCGGAAGAGCACTAGATTATTCATATGAATATTGTGATAAATTAGCCAAAATGATACCCATGTTTTCTAGCATTCAAAATGCCTTAGATACAGTACCGGAATTTAAAGAAATATATCAAAATGAAAATCAAGCAGAAGAAATCATTAACTATGCCAAAAAATTAGAAGGTGTAGCAAGACATGTGTCTAGACATGCTTGTGGAGTACTTATTACAAATAAGCCATTAACTTCCTATACTCCTATACAACATGCATCAGCAAGTGATAAAACAATTATATCCCAATATTCAGTATATCGGGTTGATGAAATAGGTTTATTGAAAATCGACTTTCTTGGTTTAAAAAATCTAACAGTAATTGAGACTGCCATCAAAATAATAAAAAATACAAAAAATATTGATATTGACATCGATAATATTCCTCTTGATGATAAAAAGGTATATCGACTATTTCAAAAAGGTGAAACAACTGGTGTTTTTCAATTTGAATCATCAGGTATGAAAAGATACCTACGAGAATTAAAACCAAGTGAATTTGAAGATCTTATCGCCATGGTATCTCTATATAGACCAGGTCCTATGGAATGGATTCCTGACTATATTAATGTCAAACACGGTAAAAAAAAGATAAGCTATCTGCACCCAAAACTTAAACCAATTCTAGAAAAAACTCATGGAGTAGCAATATATCAAGAACAAATTATGAAAATGGGAAGAGATCTTGCCGGATTTACACTAGGAGAAGCAGACATACTTCGTCGAGCTATTGGAAAGAAAAAAGTAAAATTATTAGAAGAACAAAAAAATAAATTTATCCAAGGATGTATCAAAAATAAAATAGACGAAAAATTGGCTAAGAAAATATTCTCTTTTATTGAACCTTTCGCAGGATACGGATTCAATAGATCACATGCAACAGGATATGCTACAATTGCTTATCAAACCGCCTATTTAAAAACTTATTTCCCAACAGAGTTTATGGCAGCCTTACTAACATCCGACCAAGAAAATAGCGATAGAGTAGCCATCATCATAGAAGAATGCAAAAGAAACAAAATTAATGTCATGCCTCCCAATATTAATGAATCATTTGAAACATTCACTGTTGTTAATTCATCTTTAGAATCTAATTCTAAAAAAGAAAATTCAACAATTCGTTTTGGACTCAGAGCAATAAAAAATGTCGGGGAAAATATCGCTCAAGTTATTATTAAAAACCGAAAGGAAAAAGGAATATTTAAAGATATCACAGATTTTTTAACTCGCATTACAGACAAAGACCTCAACAAAAAATCACTGGAAAGTTTAATAAAATCAGGATCCATGGATCAATATGAAAAGCGAGAAAAACTTATATCCAATCTAGATTATCTAGTAAAATTTAACCATGACAATACCCAAAAAATAAAAAATGCTCAAATTTCTTTATTTGCTAAAACAGATTTAATAGAAGATCCTAAGGTAGAATTACCCAATCAAGAAATAACAATACCTAAAAGAGAAAAATTAAATTGGGAAAAAGAACTTCTCGGATTGTACATTACAGAACACCCTTTTTCAGAATTTAGAAAAACATTAAAAAATAATATTACACATTTAGAAGAACTAAATAATACTATTACTAAAGACATAAACACCTCTGGTATTATTATTGATATCAAAAAAATTATTACACGCAAAAACGAAGCTATGATTTTTGCAAGAATTGAAAATGAAATAAGATCTGTAGAAGTTTTAGTTTTCCCAAAATTACTACAAGTAAATCCAGATCTTTGGGAAGAAGGAAACACAATATTAATTAATGGAAAAATTTCAGATAAAGATCAAGAAATAAAAATTTTAGCAAACAAAGCTATAAATCTCGATATCAATAATACCACTAGAAGTTTAAAAGAAT
>Ga0272440_1004185_pt1 | contig 10458 bp, 23 predicted proteins | sample SSMMMBAug17_FD_192440 | JGI IMG/M metagenome (GOLD analysis project Ga0272440, IMG submission 192440) | Marine sediment archaeal communities from Little Sippewissett salt marsh, Falmouth, MA, United States - SSM-MMB-Aug17 | ecosystem: Environmental > Aquatic > Marine > Wetlands > Sediment ... | reverse complement strand
GATACACTCGCACCACCAAAGTTAATTTTGGTGGATGAGAATCACCATTCTAAGGCGTCATCTTATAAAAAGGTATTTGACTACACTAAATGTCATAAAGTCGGAGTAACGGCTACTCCTGTTCGTCTGGACGGGTCAGGGTTCGAGGATATAAACGACACGTTAATTCAATCCGTTACGGCTAAATGGTTAATCGAAAATAAATTTCTGTCACCTGCTAGAGTTTTTTCGGCTCCTGCGATAGAAATTAAGGGGTTAAACATTAAAAAAGGCGATTATGACGCGAAGCAGGTAGAGGAATTAATGGATACGTCGGTTATATATGGAAACATATTAAAAACCTGGCAAGATAAAGCACTTAATAAAAAAACAATTGCATATTGTACGACGGTTAATCACTCACTTAATACGGCTGCAATGTTCAACGAAAACGGAATAACGGCTGCACATATCGACGGAAAAACCAACAAAAATGAAAGAGCATCAATAATTGAGAAATTCAGAAATGGTGAGATACAAGTGTTATGCAATTGTGATATAATCTCCGAAGGTTTCGATGTCCCAGATTGCGAATGTGTTATACTGCTAAGACCTACTAAGTCATTAACGCTATACATACAACAGTCAATGAGGTGTATGAGATACAAAGAAGGCAAAGAGGCAATAATACTAGACCACGTAGCAAACACATATTTTCATGGGTTGCCTTGGATGGACAGGGAATGGTCACTAAAAGCTAAAGAGAAAACTAACAAGAAAAAAGACACTGAAAAGCAAGCTACAAACAATACGTGGACGTGTGACATATGTTTTAACACATGGGAGAAAACAGAAGGTAGATATTGCACAATGTGCGGAGAAGAAAAAATTACAGAACGCGAACTTGAAATCCAGGAAGCTACAGAGTTGATTGAAATTAAAGAAAGTATGTTTAAGAAAGCTAGAAAAGAAAAACGTGAAGAACTAAAAAAAAGACAAGAGAAAAGAAACTATAAAAAAGGCTGGGTATGGTATCAGATGCAACACTTTGATAATAAATATAAAAAAGAATTGGAGGAGCTGAAAAATGGAATATAGGTGGATTCCAGGCTATGAGGGTATTTATGACGTAAACAAAGAAGGTGACATTAGAAGACACTGTAAGACGAAAAAAGTTTTTATTAAAAAAAAGAAAAAGAAAAACGGAGAAGTTTGCGTTATATTAAGCAAAAACACAGTACGTACATTTTTCTTAATCCAAAAAATCATGTATTTAGCTTACCCTGAAATAATTGGAGAACCTAAAGGTAAAAGTAAATATTTAACATTTAAAAACGGAATGAACACAGACACGAGAGTGGAAAACATAATATTTGACACAAGGGCAAACATAAAAAAGAGAAACTCAAATAAAAAATCTGTTATAAAAGTTAAAAACGGTGAAGTTGTTAAGCTGTATAAAAGTGTGCTTGAAACGCTGACAGAAAATAAAATACACAGAAGCAGAATGATTGAATTATTAAAGTCAGACGGAAAAATGACAGACACGCAAGGACACAGCTACTATTACGAAGACTTATATTACGACAGGAGGTATAATTATGGCGAAAAACGAACACGAGTTACAGAATGAAATTAGGCTAGAACTTAGTAAACTAGGATTTACAGTTTTTAGGACTAATGTTGGCAAAGTCAGATTAGCTGACGGAAGGTTTTTTGACACAGGGTTGCCGAAAGGGTTTTCCGACTTAATCGCAATAAAGGAAGGTAAGGTGTATTTCGTTGAGGTTAAGTTTGGCAAAGGTAAATTAAGACCAGACCAAAAAAACTTTATCGAACAAATGCAGAAGAAAGGCTGCGTCGCAGGTGCAGTATGGAGTGTGGAAGAAGCCGTTGAACTTGTAGGAGGTTAACATGGATATTAATAAAATTATTAGGTATGCAGGTAAAAGATTTAATATTTACGAAAGAGTAGCAATAAGGATTTCAGCGTTTGAACTCAGAGAAAATAAAGGTGACTTTAATATTGATGACATGGCAGACTTGCTGATTAAAAAAAGATTACCCAAAACGGCAAGCGATTTCTTTGATATTTGTATGGAGGTGACAGAGCTTGACATTGATTGAATATCTTAAAAAGCATTCATCGTTCAGACTAGACTTTTACTTGCAAAAAATACTAGCAGGGCGTCAACATTATGGTAAGTTTTATATTGTTTATAAATTAGAGGAAATCGGAGCATATAGCGTTATTGAAGAGTTTACGCGACTATATGACGAATGGGCAGAAACAAAACATCTGAATTAACTTGACAGCATGGGTTAATTTGTGGTATACTTATATATATAAGGTAAAGAAAACGTGGCAAACTATATGGAGGGATTAATATGAAAATGAAAAGAGTAAAAGGTTACGAAGTAGTACAAATTAGCAATTATTGTGACTGTTATGATTTTGAGTGTGGGTGTTCAACAGACAGTTTTGGGTTGGTGTATGTAAAGCAAGAATTTACATTACCAAAAGGACTAGTAGAAGAGTCACACAAAGGAAACAGAACATACACGCTTAACAATAAAACAATAAATTTGGAATCTGAATTTGGTCGCAATGTCATATCTCCTGATGATATGGAAGACATGATTAATTTAAACATTTTTGACGTAATACCGTTAGAAAATCGGTATCAACTAGCTAATAAAAGGCTGGATCGTTTCTTTAGTGACGATTAGCCATGAAATAGGGAATAAGATTATGGAGGTAGATATGTTAAGAAAAATTTTAAGTGGAATCGCATTGTCATGGATTATCATATTTGGAGCAATTGAATCAAGAGCATACACACCTGAGAAAGTTGTTAACATGACATCGTTCTCGGATAGATTGTCAGTCCAATATGGGAAAATGGAACGCTCAACAGCTGAAGGTGTGACTTACACTTACCGATACTCCACGTTACCAAATAAATATATTATTAAATTACCTCGTAAAGATTTTAAATTAAATGAACAAACATTTTGGCACGAGTTTTTTCACACACTTTGTAATGAGTACGATGTTAACTTAACACACTACAAAGCTTTTGTGCATGGGCACGAAAGCGTTACAGAAAATGGTGACTGGCACAACAAAGCATCTGAAGCTTTTGCAGAGGATGGGGCTTGCTACATGATGAAGAAACTGTATAATATCGACATAACAAACGACACTAACTATGAATACGCTCACAGGCGATTCAGTTGGTACATTAAACGCAGTGGAGAAATGGGGGATTTACTTGGAAAAATTATTGAAGAAATACGATGAATTATCGGCACGTTATGAGAGAGGGCTGACATACTTTAAGAAAGAAAACTGTAGACCTGAGTTAATAGGCGAATTTATGCAGTTAGCACACGATTTAATTCGTGTTAGTAATTTAATCAGATTGGAGATAGGCCATGAGAGAAATAGTGAAGGAAAAAGAAAAAATTTATGAGAAAATAACATCAGAGAGAAAAACTCTAAATGATTTCGATTTTCGCGTATTGTTAGACAGGATATATTCTTTGGGAGTTAAGGCAGGATACGAGACTAAACAATGGAGGGATAATTTAAAATGAATATTGCAAAAATTTTAGAGGAACATAAAAAGTGGTTAAGTGATGAAGGTGGAGAACGTGCAAACTTACAAGGTGCAAACTTACAAGGTGCAGACTTACAAGGTGCAAACTTACAAGGTGTAAACTTGCGACGTGCAAACTTACAATATGCAAACTTACAATATGCAGGCTTACAATATGCAGACTTACAAGGTGCAGACTTACAAGGTGCAAAATTACGAGGTGCAGACTTACTAGGTGCAGACTTAGATTATTCAGTTGTAAATCTGTCTTGTAATGATTTACAACAACACCTAGACGACAAGTTGCTGATACAAAGACTATATCATTTATTGTCAAACGTCAAATTTTCAAAGCATACATCTGACAGACTCAAAAAAATATTGTTAACTGAGGAACTGAAAGAACTAGCAAACGATTTTCATAGGGTTAAGGAGTGTGGTAAGATATGAAAGTAGAAAAGGCAAGTTACCAAATACTAACACAAATCGACGGCGATAAAATATTAAGAAATATTGAAAACATCTCCAGGACGTGTTATAAATCACATGACAGAATTAATCAGGACTCACACAAAAAACTAGTTAAATCTCTTGTCAAAAACGGACATCATGCTATGATAGAGCATGAGTCCGTTACGGTTAAGTTTGTCACAGATAGAGGTATTTCGCATGAGTTGGTTAGACACAGGATTGCAAGTTTTGCCCAGGAGTCAACAAGATATTGCAGCTATAACGACCACTTAGTTTTTATCTCACCGTTCGACAGCTGCTTTAAAAACAACTACGTGAAACAGTATACATCGTGGCTCAACGTGATGCAGATTGCTGAAATAACATACCAACAGATGTTAAGGAACGGAGCAACACCACAGGAGGCAAGGTCTGTATTACCGAACTCACTAAAAACTGAAATTATTGTTACAATGAATCTACGTTCCTGGAGAAACTTTTTCCAATTACGAGCAGACTACCACGCACACCCACAAATGAGAGAAATAGCCGTACCTTTACTAGCAGAATTTAAGCAACTGATACCTATTGTTTTTGACGACATCGGAGGTGCTAAATGAGTAATTATTACCAGGAGAACAAAGAAAAACTAATAGAAAAACAAAAAGAACGCAACAAGAAAAACAAGGAAAAAATCAAGGAATATAGAAAAAACTATATTCCTAAAAAAAACTACTACGAAGAGCGAAAAATCGAAAAAATGTTAGACTATATACTTGACAACTAGGGTTAAAACGTGCTATAATTATATTATAGGAGGTGCAGCGAATGATTGATAAAAATAAACTTAAACGATTATTAAAAGAAAAAAAACTTAAAATTAGGGATTTAGCAGATATGCTCGGCTTAAGCTACGCAGGGTGCTATAAGAAAGTAGAAGGTACTAGAGTATTTACGATTGGTGAGATAGTTGTTATTTTAAAATTACTAAACGTTGGGTTATTGGATTTATGGAAGGAGGAAGAGTAAATGTCTAACGGTATTTTTGATTATTTTTGGTTAGATAGATTATTGAAATTTTCGAACAACAGTATAGCTGTCAGATTTTCTTATAGAAATACAACATCAAAAAGAAGAAAATTAAGAAAAGCGAAGGGTCGTGATTAAGTAAATGGATTATTACACATTGAACGCCGATACATATTTCGAATTACTTGAAAATTCTGAACCCGAACTACTAGGAATCGCACTTAATCCACATACTGGAGACTGGGAGGAGATTTATGGCTAATAATTTATTTTTAAAAATTCAGCAAGCTAGAAAAGAACTAAAAAATCTAAACATTAAGAAAACAGGTGAAAACAAGTTTTCTAAATATAAATATTACGAGTTAGGCGACTTTTTACCTCACATTACAGATCTACAAGAAAAACACAAAATTATGTCAGTAGTTAGTTTTGGCAGCGAAAAAGCAACCTTAACGATTTACGATTGTGAGAGTGAGCAACACATTTCGTTTGAATCGCCAATGTCTACGGCAGCACTTAAAGGATGCCACGAAGTACAGAATCTTGGAGCAGTGCAGACGTACATCAGGAGATACTTATACATGAACGCTTTTGAAATAGTAGAATCTGACATAGTAGACGAAACAACAGACACGACAACACCTAAAAAACAACAACTATCGGATGCACAAATCAAACGGCTTTACGCGATTGCATCAAGTAACGGAATATCAAATGAAGACGTGCATAAATTTATAAAGAAAAAATACAATTTAGACAGCACCAAAGACCTTACCAAAGAACAATATGATTTTACAGTTAAACGTATGGAAAAACCTGCATGACTGGAAAATCTCACCTTTGACGACATCGAAGCTATAACTGTAAACCAAAAAACTAAGGAGGCATGGTTATGATAAAATATATCTACGGTACTGTCAATTCTGGAAAAACATTATCCCTTTTAAGTTCGTACATGGATACATTAATTTCTCAAAACACAGTTTTTTATAAGTCTGAACTATCTGAACCTTATGGTTTTATTACGTCATCAAAAACTAAGATGCGTAAACAGTGCCGAGTTTTCGACGATAAGTTTAATTTCTTTCTTGATTCCGTTAAGGCTGATGTGATTTTTATAGATGATGCACATTTATTGACAGATGCACAAGCTAGGCAATTAATACTACTATCAGATGAGTTTTTAATTGATATTAGGCTCTACGGATTGTTTAAGGATTTTCAAGGTAAAACATATAAATCCGTTATTGAGTTAATGTCAAACGAAAAAACAAGTCTGTTTAAAATAGAAAAGCAATGTGAAAACTGTGGGTCACAACTAGCTTACAACAACGCAAAGGTCAGCGACAGAGTAATTATCATGGAGGGCAAACAAGACAACGACAGCAAGTATATGGCATTATGCGACGATTGCTACAGAAGGGGGTGGATAGATTGAAAACAGTAATTACAAACAGTAAAGGAACGTTTTATGTTATATACGAGCGATACGAGGGAAGATACAGTTTTAACACTACAAAAAACATTGAAGAAGCGACAATATTTAATACTCCAACTGAGGCACAATCACTAATTAACAGCAGCGTTTTTCCGTGGAAAGGTCTAGGATTTAAAATTTCGCCGAAATAAAGAAGGAGTATGATGTTTATGAAACAAATTTGGTTAGACGACGATGAAGTAAGAAACGCAGCTACTAAACTCGCACACAGGGTTTACGAATATGCAGGACAAAAATTAAAACTACTTAGGACGCATCAAACAGAACCAAAAACTTTGTTTTTAATACTGGAGGAATAAATTGTGAAATTATTACTAGATTTAATCATAGAAAACAAAAAAACATTTAAAAATGCCGAAATCTTAACTGACGGAAATAAACTTTACTTTACTATATCAATTGCCTTATATAGTACATTTTTCAAAAGCATTAAATCTAGTATTTACAAAGCAAAGCTAAAAAACAAAATAAAAAACGACAACATGATACTAAAATCCACACGAAACAAACTAAACAGAACGAAATATTGTATAGCAGACAAACCAGATTTTTTAAAAAACACAGTTAAAATTTATTTAGCAGAATGACTGAGACGCATAATCTCAGTAAAATGAACCAAAAAACACCTCTAAAAATTGTAAATATTGCACAAAATCCCGAAAGCCGTCAAACTGTAGGGATTGAGTGCAATATTTTTTCTTGTCAAACTTGACAACACGGGTTAATGTGTGATATACTATATATAGAAGGTAAGGGAAATGTGGCAAATATGTAAGGAGTGATTGATTTGACTAACTATCCAGAGCTAATCAAAAAAATCACATCTAAGGAACATCAAGAGAAAGTCCAGGAGTCACTTAAACGACAAAACGAACGTGACGACATAGAAACCATATTGAAAAGGCTCAGTGAAGAGCCTGACCCGATATTTAAACCAAAGCTGAAAGGGGATTGATTATGGATTTAAAAAATTATGAAAATATTAAATTTAAACTTTATAAAAAAGTCGAGGAGCTTGCTTATAATGATTTTTTAAAAGCAAACACTAAAAAAACAAAAAAAGAAAGCCTTACAATTTATCTGCTGAAACTGAATTTGTTTTTGAAATTTATAAAGATTTTTGCAAAGAAGGTTATCTAAGCATGTGTAATGAAATAGAGGAAAGAGCGAAAGCTTATTTATTGAAAGAAAACTTATTGTCTATAAAAAAAGGAGATTGATTATGGATTTAGAAAACTTATATCAGCAGCTAGAAATTAATCGCAAAAAATTGCAAGAAATTACTGGACAATTAACCTTAACAGTGGATAAGATTTCAAGCGACACCAATGAGCAAATAAAACGCAATGACGAATACATGAAATCGGAAAAAGATTGGTCGAAATAATTTATCGTTCGGCCGAAATAATTTATCGTTCGGCCGAAATAACAATACGGAGGTGTAAATTATGACTATTATTTTATTACTATTATTTATCGTTACGGTTACGGTTTTACAGTTTTTATCACTTTTAGCGTTTTTCTTTTATGCGATTGCCACTCAAGACGGTGCAGATATCCCAGGTCCTTTCTTGATCTGTGTAGTAAATACTTGTCTTTTATATGCAAATTTAAGTAATTTATGTGCAATTTTAGTTAATTTTTAGCCTTTTCTAGTATTTTATGGTATAATTATACTAAGAAAGGTAGGTGCTTAATATGAAACCGAAACAAAAGGAGTTTGCAGATGAATATATTAAAACAGGTAATGCGACACAATCATATTTAAAGGTTTATGACACTACTAATGAGCAATCGGCAGCGGCGTCAGCTAACAAGCTACTTAGAGTTCCTAAGGTTAAGGCGTATATAGAGAGCGTCAACGAAAAGATGCACAACGAGAGAATTGCAGATATGAATGAGATTAGGGAATACTGGTCTAATCTAGTTAGGAACCATGAGGCAGAGCACAAAGACAGATTGAAAGCATCGGAATACATTGCTAAAACCAATGGAGCATTTCTTGACAAGGTGCAGCACAGTGGGGCGGTGGAAATTGATATTAATATTGTGGAGGAGGAATAGTATTTATGGGTAAATTTAAAATAGGTGATAGAGTTAGAGTTGTAAAAGATGTTTGCTTAGATAGGCTTAATCACAAAGAAGTTTATAACTTACAAGCCTGCAACGACAATATCAGAGTTGGCGATGAGTTTACAATTGTTAACGTTTTGTCTTTTGGTTCGTCTGAAGCTGATTATATAACGGAAGAAGGTTTTCATGTTTCAGAGTCGTTTTTAGAGTTGGTGAATGCAAGCGACAACATAAACAACCCAAAACACTACACAGCAGGAGGAGTTGAAACAATAGACTACTTGAAAGCCAAACTAACACCTGAGGAGTACAAAGGATTTTTAAAGGGCAACATTATAAAATATTTATCACGCTCAAAACATAAAAACGCTGAGATTGAAGATTATAAAAAGGCTCAATGGTGTATGAACAAATTAAACAAAATATAAACCTAATTTTTGTAAATATTGCACTAAATTATATAAGCGTTGTCGCTCAATAGGTTTAGTGTGATATTTTGTTGTGTCAAGTTTGACAACATGGGTTAATTTATGATATACTATATATAGAAGGTAAGGGAGACGTGGCAAACTATATGGAGGGTTAAATATATGAAAAATTCAATTGAGAAAATGAAGGAAATTCAAGCAACATTATTACAAGAAGCACACAAAATGAAAGAGTTCGGGTTAGAGCTTACAGAAGAAACATTTGAAATTCTTGACGCTGAACTTTCAAATCAAGACTTAGTTGACAACTTCGAAAGAACAAATTTGACTTCAAAAAGCGAAGTAGTTGCAACAATAGCACAGTCTTGGGGAAATGATTTCCCTACAAGGAAATATCTTAAGTCAATTAAATAAATAGTATTAACCCTCCTAGTGTGGTATAATAACACTAGGAGGGTTTTATTATGCAGAAAATAAAACTAAACATAAGTTCAAAAATATTCAACGATATTTATAAGCAATTTATCAACGATGAAACCAGGACACAGCTGTTTTTTGGTGGCTCGTCGTCTGGTAAATCTTATTTTCTTGCGCAAAGGACCGTCTTAGACGTTGTAAAAGGACATAATTATTTAATCTGTCGTAACACTGGAAATACTATAAAAAAGTCTGTGTTTAACGAGATAACCAAGGCTATATCGTTTTTGAAGCTTACTAAGTACTTTAAAGTAAATAAATCAGATATGGTCATTACTTGCACGACAAACAATAAGCAGATACTATTCAGTGGGTTAGATGACCCAGAAAAAATCAAGTCCGTCACCCCTATTGATGGCGTAATCACTGACATATGGGTAGAAGAATCAACCGAAACAGAATATATGGCTATCAAGCAATTACAGAAACGTCTAAGGGGTTATAGTAAATTTAAGAAACGTTTAATACTAAGCTTCAATCCAATCTTAAAAACTCACTGGATATATCAAGAGTATTTTGGTGGCTGGGATGATAGTAAGCAGTTATTCAGAGGTGACGATTTAAGTATACTAAAAACTACTTACAAGGATAATAAATTCCTAACAACTGACGATATTTCAGCATTAGAAAACGAAACGGATAAATACTATTATGAAGTGTATACGCTTGGAAACTGGGGAATCCTTGGAGCAGTAATATTCAAGAACTGGGAAACTAGGGATTTAACAGACGAGATAAAACAGTTTGATAACTTTAAAAATGGTCTTGACTTTGGATTTTCATCCGACCCTGCTGCAATAATTCGAACCCACTATGATAAGAAACGTAAAATTATATACATATTTGATGAATTGTATGAGTGCGAGTTAACAAACGATGTCCTGGCAGAGGAAGCAAAGAAAATGATAGGTTACGAATATAT
>Ga0272440_1004184_pt1 | contig 10460 bp, 7 predicted proteins | sample SSMMMBAug17_FD_192440 | JGI IMG/M metagenome (GOLD analysis project Ga0272440, IMG submission 192440) | Marine sediment archaeal communities from Little Sippewissett salt marsh, Falmouth, MA, United States - SSM-MMB-Aug17 | ecosystem: Environmental > Aquatic > Marine > Wetlands > Sediment ... | reverse complement strand
ACACCAACTCATTTCCAAAAAAATATTTATAAATAATAAAAATTATATTGTAAAAAATAATTTATTTTTTATTATTAATATAGTTTTATTTTTTAATTATTTTCCAATGTCAAAAGATTTTGTAAATGAATCGGAAATTCTGGAAAACCCGAAAGGTTTTTGGGAAGATGATTCAGAAACAAACGAACCCGAAAATGCCGAAACTGAATCCGTTGAAAATTCCGTCGAATCGACCGAAGAAAATTCCGTTGATTTGGCCGAAAATTCAGCCGAAAAAGTGACCGCAGAAAATTTAGCCGCGGAAGCCGCTGAAAAAAAAGATGACGAAGAAAATGGCACAGAATTATCAGAAAAACACGACGCCAATGAGACATTGGAAGAAAAACCGCAATATTTAAAAGATTCCGAAAAAATAGTTGATAATTGGGAAAATTTGACCGACGAACAAAAACAAACAAAACTAAAAAATTTGCAACAAAACAGGCCGGCAATTTTCAAAGCAGTGGTGGAAAAATTGGGAATTGACGAAAAAAAAATTTCTCAAAAAACAGACGAAAAAAATATTGATGATATTTTGAACGAAAAATTGGGGCCAGTTTTGGAAATTGCGAATCGCGAAAGATTTTTAGCCGAAACAGAAAAATACGGCAAACACAATAAATTTAATGAAGAAGAAATAAAAACAATTCAAAATTTGGACGGGGAAATTTATAGAAAATTTTTGAATGCGAAATTTGATCCGGAAACTGGCGAAAAATTATCTTTTTTGGGAAAATTAAAATTTGCGTTGCAATCTTCGGCAGCGCAACAAATTTTAAAATCAAAATACAAAAAAATAACAAAAAACAGCGCTGACGCAAAAATTTTGGCATCAGCAGGCGGCGGGGTTGATTCAAATAATATTTTGGAATTATCGCAAAAAGAAATTTTGCGAAATTTTGGGTCAAACAATAAAGATCAATTATTTTTCGAATAATTAAAATTAAAACAAAAATAAATATTTTTTAATTTAACAAAATGGCAAATACAAATTTTGGCAATCTTAAAGCAGAAAAATGGTCTAAAATTTTGGACACTTTTACAAAAGCAAATTTGGTTTCTTCGTTGATTTGTAGATTTGACGAAAAAGCAAATTTAAATAATGGACAAACAGTGAATCGGCCGGCAATGACTGATCCGGATATTGGAGATGTTGGGGCTGATGGTTCTTATGAAACAACCCCGATTGACGCTTCTAACGAACAATTGACAGTTGATCAATGGACAAGTTCGGCAGTGACTATTACGGACAAAGACAAAAAACAATTAACTTATGAATTTGTTGGCGAAATGATTCGACGACAAGGAACGCTTTTGGCAACGAATATTGATCGAACAATTTTAAGCGAATATGGTCAATCTTCTTTGGATGCATATCAAGCCGGAGAAATTTCAACTACAAATGCATTAGACACAGTTGAGGAATTGCGAGCGCAACTGTTGGATGCACAATGTGATCAAAGCGCTCCGTGGATTTGGGTGATTGACCCGCGGGTTTCTGCTCAAATTTCATTAACAAAAATTGCTAATTCACAACACCAATTAGCAGATAATTTATTAATTAATGGGCAAAATGTCTTTAAATATAATTTTAATGGAATAAATTGTGCGGTCTCAAATGGTGCGTTGAGTTGGACGGGGGAAGTTGTGTTAGCGGCTCAACCAACAAACGGGGACACATTGGTGATTGACGGAGTTACATTCACTTTTGTTTCTACTATTGGGACAACAGCGGGGAATGTTAAAATCGGATCGGACGCAGGCGAAACAAGAGATAATTTAATTGGATTGATTAATAACCCGACTGTGACCAGTGCAACACAAGTGGCTATTGGTGCTTTTGGTAGTGATGTTGTTAAAAAATTCACTTTGGCAAAAGCCAGCGGACGAGGAGAACAATTGATTTCAGCGGCAGAAGACGGGAATAATGTTGTAATCACTTCGACTAAAGGACGAATAACTTTGTCTGAAACTTTCACATCTGCTTCTAATAAATTGCAAAATATGATTTTGCATACTATTTTTATGAAAAAAGGAGCGATTGATTTAGTGAAACAAAAAGATTTTACGACTGAAATTGCACGACAAACTTCAGCCGGAAAATTCGGTGATGTGATTGCTTCACAAATATTGTGGGGTAAAAAAACATTTTCGGATGGAGCGCGTTGTATGATTGATGCGCAAATTACAACACAAGCAAACACATAAAAGTAATTTTATAAAATCGGCATCGGCCAAAAAAGCCCTCTTTGATCCAGGGGGTTTTTTTGATTTTATTGTTTTTATTGATAGAATTATATTAATAATGACAATATCGGAATTTATTGATAACGAAGTAAAAACCTTGGCTGAGGGAGATTTGGAAGATTTAACCACAACAATGGGAATGCGTTTTTTAAATCGGGCTTTGGTTTTTCGATATAATGAAATTGTTCAATTGTGCCCGGATGTTTATAATGTTTGGAAATATTCCGTGACAACATCCAGTGATGGAATTGTTGCTTTGCCAGCCGATGCGTCGACTGAAAGTGAAATTTTAATTTATGAAAATAAAAATGACGATATTCCAATTGCAGATGATTATTATAAAATAAATGGTCGGAATATTTATTTTACTGACGAAAAAGAGGCTACGTATTATTTGGATTATAATAAAATTCCGTCGAGATATTCTGATATAAATGATGAATTGCTGGAAACTGATTATCGAGCAATAGAAATTTTAGCCAGTGAAATTGTAGCAATGCATTACTCTTTTATTAATGAAAATGAAAAAAGGGCGAATACGGATTTTTCATTGGAAACTTCAAATCGATTGTCTGAATTTTAAAAATGGATAATAATATAAAAGAAAACGAAAAACCAAAAGGGTTTTTTAGTAAAATGTTGGAATACCCAAAAGAAGTTATAAAAAACCCAATAGAAACAACAAAGGGCTTGTTTCAAGGTTTTAGTAAAAATTTATCTGATTCTATTTTATCAATAGTTCCTGCCGCTGCAAAAAATTTAGAATTTGGCTTTAAATCTTTTATGCAAACCGGGAAAGAAGTTTTTAATGGCTTTGAAATTGATGAAAAAAAAAGACAAGAAATAAAAAAAATAAATGATGAAAAATATAAACCCATTGAAGACTGGTATCAAGAAAGAAGAAAAGAAATTGCAGAAAGCCAATTATATATTGATTCAGAAAAAAGCAAGGCCGGAAAGGCTGGTGAATTTTTAGGTAATTTAGGCGGGGAGGTTTACCAATTTTATCAAATGTTTAAGCCAGCAAAAACAGCGCAAGTGGCAATGCGCAGTAAACAATTATCAAAAGCAACTGGTCCAAAGGCAGTTCAATTATCAAAAAGACTCGGGGAATTAAAAAAGGGGGCAATAGCCGAAGAATTGCCAGCTGCGTTTGTTGCTAATATTCCATACTCAATAAAAACAACTATACAAAAAGGTGGAGATTTTGAGGAATTTAAAAAAGAATTTTTAATAAATCAGGGATTAGAATTAGCAACACTCGGGGCTGCTAAATTTTTAAAAGGTATTTTTAAAAAAGCAAAAAAAGAGGGAACGGAATTTTTAGATGAGACCGCTCGGAATATTAGAATACAAGAGGGTATGGAGACTCCGGCAGATAGGGCGATTTTAGCAGGAGGAGACGCCGAAAAACCAACTCCAAAATTATCGGAGACTAACCTAGAAGAATTAAAAGACAAATCAATTTTAGATGTTGCTAGTGATAAAATAGAGGGATTAAAAAAAGAAGAAAATATTATTAAAAACATAAACACAAGGGTTGATAATGATTTTAATACTGCTATAATTAATGCAAAAAAAAATGACCAAACCGCAATCTTTGACAACAAAAAACTCAAAGAACACCAAACCAAAGATTTCCCTGCTATCGGGGAAAAACTTACTCCAAATGGCAAAATCGAACGACATGGAGGGCCTCCGGGCGGTGATAGCCCAATTGAAAAACCAATAAAAGAATTTGAATTAAAACAAGAAACAAAACCACAATTTATACAAAGACAATTACAGGACAAAATGAACAGATTAAATACTGTTCAAAAAGCCATTGAAAAATCTGGTGGGAAAATAGACGAATCCGCCGACGCATTTTTAAAACAAGAATTATTTATTGGGAGGGCTAGCAAACAAATAGAAGACATAGAAGAACAATTTTTTAAACCTAAAAAAATTGGGCAAAAATCTTTTGTTCAAAAATTAGCAGATAAAAAAATATCAATAAAAGATTTTGGCGACTATTTACACGCCAAACATGCAAGAGAAAGGAACGCGCATATATCAACAATAAACAAAGACTTCCCGGACGGCGGGAGTGGAATGGTTAATGAACAAGCCGATGAAATTTTAAGAAAACTGGACACGGAGGAAATGCGCAATTTTGAAAAATATTTTAAAGAAAATGTAATAGAAAAAAGATTAAAAATACTAGAAGAAAGCGGACTGGAAAAGCCGGAAACAATAAATAAATTACGTAATTATTATAAAAATTATGTTCCATTAAAAAAAGCAGAGGTTAAAGATTTTGGAGGGAAGGGAAAGGGATTTTCTGTTAGCGGGAAAAATATAAAAAGAGCAAAAGGTAGTAAATCAGAGCGGGCAAATCCTTTTGTTCAGGCTATTGTTGATTTAGAAAACACAATAATTAAAGCAGAAAAAAATAAAGTAGCGCAATCGTTTTTAAAATTGGTTGAACAAAACCCAAATAAAAAAGTTTGGAATGTCGAAAAATTAAAATATACGCCAAAATTTAACGCAGAGGGGGAAATGGTATCAATGGACCCGAGATTTAAATTCGCTGACAATGTGATTGAAGTCAGAGAAAAAGGAGGAATAAAATTAATCACGATTGAAGACGCGGCGCTTGCTGAATCAATGAAAAATTTGGGGGTAGAAAAAGGTATTAAAATTTTAGATAAAATTAATTCATATTTTAGGGCAATTAATACAACATTGAACCCGGAATTTGTAATTACTAATTTCGAAAGAGATATACAAACGGCCTTAATTAATGTAGGGGGAGAACATGGCGTAAAAATGGCGGCGAAAGTAATAAAAGATATCCCCGCCGCAATGAAAGGAATTTATAGAAACACAAGGGGAAAAGATTTAAACAAATGGGGTAAAATTTATGAAGAAATGAAAACAGCCGGTGGAAAAATGGGGTGGTTCGACCAAGGGAATATAAAAGATAAAATTAAGGATGTTGAAAATTTAGCCAATAGACATAACAAAAAAGGAGTCAGTGCTTCTATATTAAATGGTATTTCAGCAATAGGCGAATATATCGAAAATATAAATGAAGTAGTTGAAAGTGCGGTACGTTTATCTGCCTATAAAAATGCGATTGATGTTGGACTAAGTAAAGAAAGGGCGGCGAGTATAGCAAAAAATTTAACAGTGAATTTTAATACCAAAGGGAGATTAGGGTCGGTGTTAAATTCTTTATATTTGTTTGCTAATGCAGGTATACAGGGGTCCACTCGGATACTAAAAGCACTTAAAAAGCCAAGAACACGTAAAATAGTCGGGGGTGTCGTTGCTGGGGCGTATTTTTTAAATCAATTCAATGAAACAATAAATGAAGAATCCTACAAAAAAATTCCCGAACACATTAAAAATAATAATTTAATTTTTATGACGCCGAGTGGGAAATATATACAAATTAAATCTCCGTATGGATATAATGTTTTTAAGGTTCTAGGCGACTCAATTCACGATTTAGTAAATCAAAATAAAACCCCCGCGGAGGTTGGTAAAAATTTATTGTCAGCGATTGATAATTCTTTTAACCCATTATCAAGCGGTAGTTTGCCGCAATTTTTATCGCCAACATTCGCGGACCCTTTTGTTCAATTATCAGAAAATAAAAATTTTTTTGGAGGGGCGATTATGCCAGAACAACCGGTTTTTTCCCCACACAAAAAAGACTCGGCCTTGTATTTTAAATCTGTCCGAGAAACAAGCAAAAAATTCACAAATTTTTTAAATAAAATTACCGGCGGGAACGAAAAAGAGGCCGGGTTTATTGATGTATCCCCTGAAACAATAGACCATTTTGTTGATTTTTTAACGGGAGGTGTAGGTAAGTTTGTTGCCAATACAATAGAAACCGGAGGGGCTGTTATAGATGGAGAAATGCCAGATGTTCAAAATATCCCTTTTTTAAGAAAATTTATCGGCGAACCGAGTAAAAATTTTGAAAAATATAAAACAAGGGAAATGTTTGAATCTTCTGGGATTAAAAGACTGACACCTGCACAAAAAAATGAATTTTTTTTAACACTAAAAAAAGCAATATCAACGGGACAATTAGAAATACGGAACGCAAAAAAATATTTTACTGCGTTTGCAAAAAATCAGTCGGAAATAGAAAAAATGCGGGGGGAAGATTTTATAAAAGAGGTGCAAAAATACGCAGAAATAGGGATAAAAATCGGTTTATATAAAAAAGATGAAACAATTAGTTTCGCTAGAAACGCAATCAGAGAAAAATATAATATTAATGGGAATATAACAACAAAAGAAAATTTAAATAAATTTAAAAACATTCCGGAAAAAGAAAGGAATTTTTTGTTGTCTATGTATTCAGAAAAAACAAAAAACACTATTACAAAAAAATTAAAAGAAGCCACAAATACAAAAAGTATTGACAAAAAAATAAAAAAAAGTATTAATGAAACAAAAAATCAATCAATGGCTAAAAGGCTTGAAATGATAAAAAGATTAAAAATGTTAAAAAAAATACGCGATAAAAAATGAGAATATTTAAATATTTACTTTATATCATAATTGTTTATTGGGCACTAAATTATGATGTAGTTGAATTCACAAGAGTTGTTTTTTTTAATTATTTTCTTCCCTTTTTTGGGGTCGAAAAATATATAATTTATTTATAAAGTTCAAGTAATTTATTAAACTCTTCGTCCGGCAAATTTAATAATTCTTCGTCGGTCATTTCTTCATAATTTTTAGTTTCAGGGATTAATCCGCGCTCTTCCAATGCTCTTTTTGTATAAAATACACCATCTATAAATTCCCCCTCGGGCTCCTCTTCTTTATTTTTTGTTTTAGCAGCGTTAATAGCGCTTCTAATTGGTCTTGTGTTTTTTGTTTTAGTTGTTTTGGCTGTTTTTGTAGATTTTTGTGAGAGATCAGCGAATTTCAAGGCTTCTATTTCATCACCTGTTTCTTGAAGTTTTTCATTAAATGTATTTAGCCATACTTGATTTTTAATTGATGTTTTTGTTGGTGTTTTCTCTTTTGGTTGTTTTGGTGGCCTTAATATATTTTTTGCAGTTTTGTATATTTCTTCATTAGACATTTCCGGATTTTCTATTTTTAGTTTCAATCTCAATGCTTGTTCTGGATATTTTGCTTCATAAACGTCGATTTGATCTAATTCTTCCATTGTTAATTCCTCCCCTCGCAATTTAGCAAAGACCATTTCGTGAATATCCCTTTCTTTTTGATAAAGTTCACCATCAACCCCTAAAACCTCGGTGACATATTCTTTTTCAGCCTCTTTGGCGTAAACATCCCCAAATTTTGCGGCAACAAGTTTTTTTGCTTCTTTGGAATTTCCCGCAGTAGTTTCAGCAGCAGCGCTAAAAACATTAACCGCATCCTTTGGATCAATTAAGTTGCCTTTTAACAAAGAATTGAAATTTTGAAATAAATCAATTTTTTCCTCACCCCCGATTTTTTTTAATTTACTTTGGACCACTCGGTCGGCTTCTAAAAAATTTAAATTTGGATTATTTTTTATTTCTTCGTTGACCATATTAATCCGATTTTGTTTTAGTAGTTGATTATAATTTTTTATAATATCGGAATTACTTGATACAATAACGTTTTCCTCTATTGCATTAACTCTATTTTGCACTTCTTTTTCTGCATCTTTTTGAATTTTATCAAAAGTTTGATCTCGTCGCAGTTCTTTTTGATAATAGTACTCACGACTTTCTTCAAATTGTCTTTCTTTTTCTTCAATTTTTTCTTTTTTGTCCCTTTTTAATTTAGCAATTTGTCGACGACCTTGTTCGGTTTTACTACTAATTTGAGCAATTCTATTATCATAATATTCATTTATATTTCTGATTGCTTTATTTTTATCGCTTTCCCAGTTTTCTTTTGACCTTTCGATGGCGTCTTCGATTTCTTGATTATCTTTAATTTCCAACTCGTATTCAATTGTCCCATCGGGATTTTTTTTTGTGATTAAATCTAAATCTTGATTGTCATCGAGCCCCCATTTATTTTTTAATTCTTCCAATTCTTTTTGTATACCAGTAGCGCCGGAAGCCCCCTTGTTTTGGGCAAAAGGCGTGTTTGTGGTTTTTTCAGTTGAAATATTGCTTTGATTAAAATTATTGCCATAAAGGCGCATTTTTTCATCTCGGTTTAAATTACGTTGTGGCATTCGACCACTCCATGCTGAAACTGTTGGATTAACGCGATATTTTCCGGTTTTTTGATAAATATATTCATTATATTTTTTTTCTTCTTCGGTTAATTTTTGATATTCGGGATTTATTTTTTCTCCTGAACGCTTTTGCATTGATCCACTCTGTTTTTTAAAAAAATTTTCTGACTCTTGTTCTTTTTGTTTTTCGGCCAATCCTTGTGTTGTTTTAGTTAATTCAACGGCGGCTAAATGTGCTTGTCGGGCCTGATTTCTTTCCCAGGTTAAAAGATTTATTTTGTTTTGTTCCGGGGATAAATTTTCGGAATATTTAGGGGCAGTACCTGAATAAATATCTTTTACTAAATCATATTTACCAGCAGCCTTGGCGGCATCGGTTTGTGCGAAAAAATTATCCTGACTTTGTCCGTATGTTTCTTGGAATTTTTGTTCATAAAGTTTTGAACCACGACTGTCCGGATCATAGCCTTTATTGGTATTAGAATTAGATGGTTTATTTAATTTTATCCCACCACTTTCTACGTCAATTTTAGGAGTGCTGGGAGGCCTTGTACCATATTTTTCAGCTAATTGTTTATTTTTTTGACGATTACGCTCGCGTTCTTCTGCTGCTGTTAGTCCCATTTTATTTAACTTTTATGAAATAAGCCACTTCGTAATATGGCGGGATTGTGTCGACAGTGATTACTTGGTTGTCGGTAGTCCCGGAATGGGTGTGATTTGTCATATTGTTTCCATTTGCGTAATATGGATCTGTGAGAGACCCGTTTGTAAAATTGGTGCTGGCTTGGGTGGTGAACGTGTGAGTATGGTTAACAACATCTGTTGCAGCGCCGCCAGTCCCACCAGTGGTGGTGGAACTTGCCCCGCGTAAAAATTTTTGTTGCAAATTTGGTGTTGTTGTAATTGTTGCCCCGGTTATTCCTTGTGATGTTGGTGTGGTTCCATTGCAAATCGCCCATCCTGCACTATTTAGGTTGGCCGAAGTTATCGCCCCAGTAATACTTAAACAAAATTGACGAACTTCCCCCAAAAAACCCTGCGCTAAATTATTTAAATAGGGGGAGATCATTTTGGTTGTATTTGTCCCGGCAATAGCCTCAGCGTCTGACGCAAATTCAAGTGTGGTGTCGGGTGGAGGCATATTAACTATAATCGAATTAGCAGTTAATGCCGTCCCAATTATTTTGGTGGTCGAGGATTGCGTTTGAGTGATGACGCCGGTGTTTTCACAATAAACATATTCCCCGGGAGTGAGACCAGTGTGTCCGGTGCTGATTCCACCAAAAGCTGTGTATGATATTGTCGAGCCGCTTGTCCCACCATCGCTTATCCCAATAAAATTCGGATAATTAGTTTTATGATATTTATAAAGTTGCCCGTCGGTATGCAATGAAATTGAAAATTTAGCCATTTAAAATTTTAAGAAATATTTTCTCCCGCAGTTCCAGAGTTAATAGTGGAACCAGCGTCGAAAAGTTGTATTAATTCTTTATATCCAGCACTATTAACGGGTAATAAAACCATTGAGTCAACTGGGAAATATGTTATTTTATTAGCAGAAATAACATTATCTACGGAATCTGTCCCATCGTCAGTATTAGCGAGTCCGACCATTTTAGTGGTGCTGTCGTCAGCGATCCTAAATGTTGCTGTATACCTTGACATTCCATTAATTGTCCCATTAGCAACAACACCATTGATGGCAAAAGACATAAATTCGTCGGTGTTGTCTTTATTAATTACAATACCACGCCATGACTCAATTAAGCTGCCAGTTTTTTGATCAGTAAGAGAATAATTATTGTTTTTTACATATAAGTCGAGGGTGGCGTCACCATCATTATAAGCAGAGGTTAAATATAATTCGATATTATCAGTAATTGAATTTAATAGAGGCATTTTATAATATAATTTTATTTAAAAAAATAATAATAACAAGTTAATGAACGATTTTCATAATATCACCAGTGCG
>Ga0272440_1004183_pt1 | contig 10461 bp, 1 predicted proteins | sample SSMMMBAug17_FD_192440 | JGI IMG/M metagenome (GOLD analysis project Ga0272440, IMG submission 192440) | Marine sediment archaeal communities from Little Sippewissett salt marsh, Falmouth, MA, United States - SSM-MMB-Aug17 | ecosystem: Environmental > Aquatic > Marine > Wetlands > Sediment ... | reverse complement strand
CATTCGTGCAGAAGAAGGGCCTGATAACACAGTGATTGATGCCTCATTAAAAGGCAGTGTTGTTCAATTCATGAATGGTGAACAATCTGACGCTATTTTAGATGGCTTCACGCTTCAGAATGGCAGATCCGCGTCAGGGGGTGGCATTATGATCGGCATGGGAACCACCCAAACAATGGCATCGCCTGTTATTCGAAATTGTTACATTATTGAAAACCAGGCCGTTGAATTAGGCGGTGGGATTGCAATTGTTAATGGTGCACCCTCCATTATAAATTGTAAGGTTGATCGAAACCTCGCGCGATTAGGCGGTGGTGTGGGTATTAGTAATTTTTCTGAACCTATGATCCAAGCCACAAGCATTTCCGAAAATCGAGCTGATGAAAATGGCGGGGGGATCTACTGTTACAATGTATCACCTTCTTTCTCTGAGATGATTATTCGACAAAATAAAGCCATGAGCAAAGGCGGTGGCCTATATATCCAAGAATCTAAACCCACTCAACTAGAAAACCTAATGATTGTTCTAAATGAAGCAGATTATGGTGCTGGTATCTATATGAAAAACATTAATTCCGCGCTATTTAGCTATTGCACTATAGCGGATAATGTATCGGGTCTTGAAGGCAATGGTATTTTATGCGGGCTTTCCTCAATTTTGTTTAGAAATGGTATTTTGTGGCATGGTGGCAAAGATATTTATAATGAGGAAGGCTGCGACATTCGAGTGACATATTCCAATGTGTATCAGGAAGAAGGCGGCTTATACCCAGGTACACAGAATATCAACCTCATGCCACGATTTATTGCACCTGGAAATGATTATCATTTGGCAGATGATTCGCCTTGCAAAAATATAGGATCAATTGAACTTGCACCGGCCAAAGATATTGATGGCAACCTGCGGCCATCTGGTGCGGGTTATGATATTGGGGCAGATGAAGCATTTAATGTGAAACCTTTTATTGAAAATCAAGAACTTATTACCGATGAAGACCGCCCCCTGTCCCTTACCCTTAGAGCTGTTGATTATGAAAAAGATGCACTCGTTTATATTATTGTAACACAACCCTCTCATGGCCAACTATCTGGGAAAGCACCTTTGTTATTATATACACCCAATTTGGATTATTATGGCGATGACCACTTTACCTATCGCGCATTTGATGGATTTCTTTATTCTGATGAAGCCAATGTTTCCATAGAAATTCGCCCTGTTAATGATGCGCCTGTTTTTTATAAAGGCAAAGATTGTGTGGTATTAGAAGATTCTGGCACACATACCTTTTCCAATTGGGCCTGGAATATTCTGTCTGGCCCGGACAATGAAAAACAAGATGTAACGTTTATCCTATCTGTGCAAAATGATCCTTTATTTTCTGTGTTACCCAAAATATCACCAGATGGAACACTCACATTTACACCAGCTCCTAATGCCAATGGCTCATCACGTGTGAGCGTACAACTGAAAGATGATGGCGGTACTGGCCAATTTGGAAATGATACCAGCGATAGTGAAGATTTTTTTATTTCCATCAAACCTGTTAATGATAGGCCCAGTTTTATCCTTGGCGAAGATATTGAACTTCTTGAGGATTCTCCTTTAAAAGACATACCAGGGTATGCGGCATCCATTGTCCCTGGGCCAATGGATGAATATGGCCAAAACACATGGTTTGAAGTCATGTGCGATAAACCCTATTTATTTGAAACGCAACCTGAACTGTCGCCCTCTGGCGCACTGAAATTTAAAACCCTTCGCGATGCATTTGGTGAAGCTACTGTATCAGTTCTTATGAAAGATGATGGCGGTACTGAAAATGGTGGCATTAATACCAGTATTCCAGCTCAATTTAGAATTCTTATCCGTCCAGTGAATGATGCCCCCTCATTTGTAAAAGGCACAAACAAAACAGTTGTTGAAGACTCTGGAGAACAACGCTATGTGAATTGGGCTTCTGAGATTTATCCCGGCCCAATGAATGAATCAGATCAAAGCCTTCAATTTATATTGAATATTGATCACCCAGAATACTTTATTCAACAGCCAATTATTACATCATCCGGCACATTAGTTTTTTCACCTGCTGATAATGTAAGTGGCACAGCTCGCGTGTGGGTTTTTCTTCAAGACAGTGGGGGCATAAATGAAAATGGCAAAGATAAAACAGAAATCTTTGAATTTACAATTACAATCGTAGGGTTAAATGATCCCCCCAGTTTTACAAAAGGACCAGATATTACAATCTATGAAGACGATGGCGCACAATCATATGAAGGTTGGGCCACTGAAATCTATTCTGGCCCTGGAAATGAACAAGACCAGTCTGTAACATTTCATGTGACTGTTGTTGATAACCCTGGACTGTTTTTATCATTGCCCATGATTACAGATGATGGCACACTTAGTTTCATCCCTGCAAATCATGCTAATGGTGTTGTCACCTTGTCCATTTATTTGGAGGACAGCGGTGGTGATGACAATAATACCAGTGAAATAGTCCAAACCAAAATTACAATTTTACCCGTCAATGATATGCCGCAATTTACACGCGGGTCAGACATTGTGTTGCTTGAGGATTCTGGCTCTCAAACCATTTCCCCCTGGGCAACCCAAATATCACCAGGCCCATTGGATGAATCTCAACAAATGGTGACGTTTTTAATTCAAACCAATGCCGATGACAGTTTAACTTTTACAAGCATGCCATCAGTTGCGCCTAATGGCCAATTGACATTTTCAACTGCTCCAAATGCCTATGGAAAAGCAATTGTGACTGTTCGTCTTAAAGATAATGGCGGCACTGATAACAATGGGATTAATACAAGTCCCCCTCAACAATTCACCATTGAAGTCGCATCAGTAAATGATGTGCCAACTTTTCAAACTGGCACACCACCTGTTGTTCTTGAAAGCTGTGGCACACAGCGGTTTGAAAATTGGGTTAATAAATTCTCAGCAGGGCCTGACAATGAAAAAGATCAACTCTTGACATTTATTGTTTCAGCATCCAACAAATCCTTGTTTGCTATTCAGCCATCAGTCTCATCAGAAGGAACATTGTCATTCAAACCCACAGACCTGTTGTTTGGACAATCTGCGGTTGAAATCAAAATTAAAGATAGTGGCGGAATTGCTAATAATGGCTTGGATGTATCTGCACCCCAAACGTTTACTATTACTGTTTTACCTGTAAATAATTCTCCCTCATTTACAATGGGACTGGATCAAAGCATATTTGAGGATTCTGGACTTCATGAAATCAAACAATGGGCATCTGATATTTCGCCAGGCCCAATGAATGAAATTGATCAAACATTAACATTTCATGTCACAACAGATAATGATTTCTTGTTTATGCAATTACCAGATATATCATCAAATGGGACCCTATCGTTTGTATCTGCCCCAAATGCTTTTGGCACAGCGCGTGTCAGTGTATATCTAAAAGATAATGGCGGTGTTTTAAATGGTGGTGTGAATGTGAGTATCACGAGATCATTTATCCTTTCAATTATTTCAGTGAATGATCCGCCAACCTTTACACCAGGTCAGTCCATAGAAATTATTGAAGACAGCCCGCCTCAAAAAATATTCAGTTGGGCTACTGATATTGTTTCTGGCCCTGCAAATGAAAATAGCCAAAATTTATCATTTATCGTTGATTTACTTAATCCGCATTTATTTAACGAACTGCCAGCAATAGACAATTATGGTACATTAACATTTAGTTTAATGCCAGATATTAGTGGGACAGCGATTGTATCTGTTCGTCTCAAAGACGATGGTGGGATATCCAATAATGCCAACGATGTCAGTGCGCCAGTTGATTTTCAAATTAAAGTACTTGCAGTGAATGACAAACCCACATTTATCAAAGGACCAGATCAAACAATTTTTGAGGACTCCCCTGCCCAATTTATTAATGAATGGGCAACCAATATTCGTTCTGGGCCGTCTGATGAAGCTGATCAAACACTATCATTTCATACCAGTGTGACTAATCCATATATTTATTCTCAAAGACCAATGATTACGCCTGAAGGCCATCTATCCTATGCGATTCTACCTGATGCCCATGGATCATCCATTGTCACATTATATTTAAAAGATAATGGCGGGTCTGAGTATGGAGGATACTACATTAGCGAATTTCAGCAAATAACAATTACAGTACTGCCTGTTAATGACATGCCCAATTTTGACAAAGGCGAGGATATTATTGTGAATGAAGACTGTGGTAAAACCTCAATACCAAACTGGGCCAGCAATATCACGCAAGGCGCACCCTTTGAAACCAATCAAGATTTAGAATTTGTTTTATGGACCAATAATACAATCCTATTCCCACAAATGCCAACCATTACAACCCTTGGTGAAATGATTTTTACACCTGCCCCGGATCAATTCGGAACAGCTGTGTTTTCAGTATTTTTAAAAGATACTGGCGGGGTTGACAACAATGGCGTAGATCGAAATCCATCACAGACAATTAAAATAACAGTGCTGCCTGTTAATGACCCGCCAACATTTGTATTAGGCACCTCACTTGATATACCAGAGGATGCTGGCGCGCAAACAATCAAAGGATGGGCCAGTCAAATTCGCTCTGGCCCTGACAATGAAATCACCCAAGGCATTGAATTTGATGTTCGGGCGAATGATAGCCGCTTATTTCTTGTACCGCCCTCAATATCGGTTGATGGCACATTAACTTTTACACCAGCCGATGATGTGACTGGAGATACTGTCGTGGAGGTCAGATTAAAAGATAGTGGTAATCAGGATAATAATGGTCAAAATGTTAGTTTACCATCCTTTTTTACTATTCGAATTTTACAAGTCAATGATCGGCCCTCATTTACAAAAGGCCCTGATCAAGAAATATTAGAGGATGCTGTTCCTCAAATGATTTATAATTGGGCATCCAATATTCAAGCCGGGCCTGATGATGAATCTGGTCAGCCCATGACTTTTTTAATTGAAACCAATAATGATGATTTATTTGATGGCTCGCCAGTTATTACATCAAATGGCAACCTGATGTATACTCCTGCTCATGATGCCTATGGATCAGCAACTATAACTGTTCGCTTACGTGATCATAGTGGCACAGACAACAATGGCCTTGATACAAGTTTTCCCCAATATTTTATTATTAAAATTATTCCTGTTAATGATGCCCCTTTATTTATGAATGGTCCCAATATCAAAGTTTTTGAAGATTGCGGACCTCAGCGGTTTTTTCAATGGGCAAGCCAAATTTCTGCAGGCCCCAATGAGGCCCATCAGACAGCTACCTTTGAAGTGCAAATTAAACACGTTCAAGCCAATTTACCACCAGGCGTATTATCTTTATTTGATGAAAATCCTGCCATATCCCCTGATGGGACATTAACATTCACACCTGAAAAAGATGTCTTTGGAATGGCGGTCATCACAATTGTTTTAAAAGATTCAGGGAATACAAGTCATAATGGATTAAACATCAGTACCCTTCATGAATGTTCGATACAAATTGATAATGTCAATGATCCGCCATCTTTTGCCAAAGGAAATGATTTAATCATTAAAGAAGATAGTGGGCCTCAAGTTCATACGAATTGGGCGACCTTAATCAGTCCTGGGCCAGGCAATGAAAATAATCAAAATGTGGAATTTATATTGGATACCAATAATCCAAATCTATTCTTAAGTGGACCTGTGATTTCATCATCAGGAACCCTTGCATACACCCCAGCTCCCAATATGAATGGGTCAGCAACAGTGTCTGTCTGGTTAAAAGATAATGGAGGTACAGCGAATCAAGGCAAAAACGTGGGGTTGCCCTCAAAATTTACAATTTCTATCTTATCAGTTAATGACAGCCCATTTTTTGAATTAGCCTCTACCTCACTGATTGTTAAAGAGGATGCGGGCTATAAACGATATCCAGGTTGGGCGGGTAATATCAGTAAAGGCGCGTTAAATGAATTGGACCAAATTGTACGATTTCGATTAATTGTGTCCAAACCTTATTTATTTAAAGAACAACCTGCAATTAATCCAGAAGGCACACTATCATTTCAAACCGCAGACAACATATTTGGTGATTTAACCATAAGTGTTTCTTTAGAGGATAATGGCGGGATTTCCAATGGCGGTATGGATACATGTGCAACAATTCAATCCTTTTCAATTTCAATCGTACCAGTCAATGATCCGCCTAATTTTGTACCCGGAGATCACCAACGTATATTTGAAAACAAAGGACCTCAAAGTATTCCCAATTGGGCACGCTATTTATCACCAGGTCCATCAAACGAGGCGGAACAAACACTTTCTTTTTATGTTGAAACCAATAATACAGATTTATTTTTAGAAATGCCCAAGGTCTTATCAAATGGGACACTGTCATATAATCCTAAACCCAATGCCAATGGATCAGCAACAGTGAAGGTTTATTTAAAGGATAATGGCGGTACAGATAATGGGGGAATTGATTTCAGTCCAACCTATACATTTTCAATTAGCATACTCCCTGTGAATAACCCTCCGCAATTTAGTCTTGGACCAGATCAAAACATTGTTGAGGATTCAGGCATGCAAGTCATTCCTCATTGGGCAATTAATATTGATCCAGGCGCGCCAAATGAAACAAATCAATCCTTGACGTTTCATATTCGCACCAATGAACCTAATTTTTTCCAATATGGCCCATCTGTTACCTCTGATGGTACCTTATCCTATTTGACATCGCCAGATATATTTGGAGAAGCTCAGGTGTATATTTATCTTGAGGACAGCGGCGGCATAGAAAATGGTGGAGACAATACCAGTGAATCGTATCAGTTTAAAATTACAATACTACCAGTTAATGATAAACCAGACTTTGACAGAGGGCCAGATCAAGTTATTCTTGAAAACTCAAGTACTCAAGTTATTCCCAATTGGGCAACCAATATCACAACTGGCAGTGTGTATGAAGCCAATCAGACGATTCAATTTTATGTGATATCCAATAATGATTCGTTATTTGACCAATTGCCAAGCATTTTACCCAATGGATCATTATCATTCAAACCCGCATCACAAATGAATGGATCCGCCACATTAACTGTTTTTGCTGAGGACAATGGGGGCACAAATCAAGGGGGAGAAAATCGCAGTGAGGTGAAATGGTTTACCATTTCAGTTGTGCCAGAAAATGAATTGCCCACCTTTCAAAAAGGATCAGACCAGGTTATTTTTGAGGATTCAGGACTTCAAAGCATTGCCAACTGGGCTACACAGATTACACCAATACCAGATAGCAGTACGTCATCGAATTTATCATTTGTAGTCACTAGTTTAAAGCCAGAGTTATTTGCTTTACAACCCGCAGTGTCAGTCAATGGCAGACTAACCTTTTCACCTGCTACTCATGCGTTTGGGGCTTGTTTAGTGAACATTTATTTGAAAAATAATGATCCTTCTGCCAGCGCTAATAATCGTATGAGTATCACCCGACAATTTATGATCACCATATTACCAGTAAATGATGCGCCATCGTGTACCCCAGGCTCAGACCCGCAAACCTATGAGGATGCTGCATATCAAGTGATTCCTGGCTGGGTCACACAAATTAGATCAGGGCCTGACAATGAAAAAGACCAACAAGTTCAATTTATATTAGAAACAAATCATGCGGATTTATTTTCACAAGGTCCTACCATTAGTTCAGATGGCACATTATCCTATATGCCCAAAAAGGATCAATTTGGCACAGCCAGTGTTTTTGCAAGCATCAAAGATTCCGGCGGGATTGAAAACAATGGTCATGACACAGGACCAACCTTTCAATTTACGATAAAAATTCTAAGCGTCAACGATGCACCTCAATTTACACCTGGGGCGGATGTAGTAGTATTAGAGGATTCTGGCAATCAGGTCATACAAAGCTGGGCGACTCAAATTCAATCAGAGCCGATTCATGATCCATCGCAAGTTTTAACATTTTATGCAGAACCTGACCGACCGCAATTGTTTTCAATGCAACCAGTTATTTCCAGGGATGGCACCTTAACATTTACTCCCCTTATTAATGCAAATGGTGCATGCACAGTGCGTGTGTATTTAAAAGACAATGCCGGAACAGAAAACAATGGAAAAGATACAAGTATTGCACATTTTTTAAAAATCACCATCACCCCGATTAATGATGCCCCTTCATTTCAATGTGGATCGGACTTGAGTACCCTTGAGGATGCTGGGCAACAACAAGTTTATAATTATATTCACCAGATAAATGCTGGGGCCGCAAACGAGACATGGCAAACGCTCACATTTCATGCAACAACGCCACAGTATGCCTTATTTTCTGAACAACCCAAGGTAGATTCACAAGGCAAACTAACCTGGACATCTGCACCAAATGCCAATGGCATCGCGATCATTACCTTATATCTTGAAGATAATGGCGGAGAATCCAATGGAGGACAATCTAAAAGTGAGTCTTGTCAATTTAATTTAACCATACGTCCAGTGAATGATCCACCAATGAACCAATCAATACGTCAACAAGTCATTGGTTCGCCAGTACCTGAGGGGCAATTAACTGCTGTGATAGATACATGGCATGATGCGATAGATTGGCATACTTACACACAAGATAATCTATCATTTGAATATCAATGGCAACGCACAGAAAATCCATATAATGGATCATCCATATTAGATATTTTGAATGCTATCAATTCATATTACACTGTGCATATCAATGATTATAATGATTTTATTCGCGTAAAAGTTACAGTTACAGACACAGGAATAGGTGCCCCCGATCATTTGCAAGTAATTGCATACTCTGATTTTATTAAAATTGGACAATTACCTGGCGATTTAGATCGCAATGGTATCCTTGATTTAAAAGATATCATTGTTGGATTACAAGTTTTGTCATCAATTGAAACAAATGGGTCTGGTTTATCAATGCATGCATCAGACGTAGATGGCAATGCAAAGATAGATTTATTTGAGTTGATGTATTTGATATATATTGAATCGAATCGGTAATGGGATGAAGCATTGAAGATGGAGGGACAGGGGGCAACTGGTAATTAAAAATAACCGACTTTTTGGACATGATTAATGGAAATAGCAAATGGCCGAAACGATAATCAGACCTGTGCATTGATAAATGATATATTTAATATAATACAATCTTGCACTTGATTCCCCTCAATTTGAAAAGATAAAAATTGTAAAAAAATAAATATAGTATATATATAATCAAAAGTCACATACAATTCAATCTTCACAAAGATGTCAGTTTTGATAATTAAGACTTGCGGAGTGGATGAAAACAAATAGTTTAAATCAATTGAAATTAACTTTACAGGAGTTTTTATGAAATTACATCCATTGAATATAACAGGATTTAAAGGTTATATAAGTTGGTTATGTTGTATTATATTATTTGTTGTTCATTTTGATGCATATGGCGGGATAGATAATCAGTCAGATGAGAATTCAACAATTATGCTTGCGCAAACATCTAATTCATCATATGAGGATTTAGGCGCCAAAATGAGTTATCGAAAGAAAATTCATGAAATCTTACTTGAGATGAAAGATAATCAAGATAAGATGATGAAAAGGCTTTTGTATGTATCCTCTAAAGCTGGTGCACGTAGAATAATCGGGTTGCTCAATGATTTGGTAGAAGAACAAAAAAATTTAACCAATACTATGACTGAATTCCAAACCGCATTGAATAAAATCTCTGATGATAATCAAAAAACTCTTGTTGAAAATATTGCTGAATTAAAAGCAGGACAACAATTTATTCACACTCGTATTAAACAATTGGATTCAAACATCAATCAAATAGATACGTTGTTTATGGATGTTGCATCAAAAAATGGCAACCGCTCAATTTTAGACAATATTTCAGAAATTAAAGCTGCTCAAGCTTCGATGATTGCGAAACTCAACCAGGGCACTGCAGGAAATTATCATGCCCAATTTAATAATCTATCAAATCAAATCAAGTCAAATTATTATATTATTTCGGTTTGTCTTTTCTTAGTTTTGCTTGTTATAAGTGGAAGCCTAATTTTTATTCTATTGGGTTACCGGAAAATAAAAGATACGATTCAATACCTTCAAAGCAAAATTGATAAACTGTCAAAAGAAAGATCAATTTCAGCACAACCCATGGAAGACGACGATGACATGCTGACTGCAGAAGATCTAAGCCGACGTGCCCAACAAATTAAGAAAAAAACCCTCATGCAAAATTGGGCAAAACGAAAATTAGAAGAACGACCGCCTTTTATATAAAAACTTAAAAGCGACACCTTGAGCTATCCTATTGAAAAATTTATATTATAATTTAAATTTGTTATAATATTTTTTTTGATTATTTTGGTATTGGCAACATTGTACAAATACGATATCGTTTAATTGAGAGACGTTGCATTCAACGTCTCTACGTTCAT
>Ga0272440_1004182_pt1 | contig 10462 bp, 7 predicted proteins | sample SSMMMBAug17_FD_192440 | JGI IMG/M metagenome (GOLD analysis project Ga0272440, IMG submission 192440) | Marine sediment archaeal communities from Little Sippewissett salt marsh, Falmouth, MA, United States - SSM-MMB-Aug17 | ecosystem: Environmental > Aquatic > Marine > Wetlands > Sediment ... | reverse complement strand
ACATCCCTTTTTATGGGTATTCGGTCCTTTGTTTGGATGATTATAGTATTAAAGAACTTTTGCCTGAAATTGAAAGACCTTTTTACACTTATGGTTTTAGTCTTGAAGCTGACTTTAGAGCTTCTGATGTTGAAGTGGCTGATGGTTATACTAAGTTTAAATGTTTTTATCAAAATAATTTTTTAGGTGATTTTAGAACTAGCCTTTTAGGGAATCATAATGTTCTTAACTCTTTAGGAGCGATTGCGGTTGCTTTTGAACTTGGTTTAAGTGTGGAGAAGATACAAAAAGGATTAGATTTTTTTCAAGGGGTTGGTCGTCGGATAGAAAAGATTGGGGAAGAAAAAGAGATTTTAGTTGTAGATGATTATGGCCACCACCCTACTGAAATTAGGGAAACCTTATCAGCCTTAAAAAAGATGGGTCGGAGATTATTGGTTATTTTTCAACCTCATCGTTATAGTCGGACTAAATTACTTTGCGATGAGTTCGGTCAAAGTTTTTCTGAGGCTGATTTGCTTTTTTTAACTGAAATTTATCCGGCAGGTGAAATTCAACCTTTAGGGGTTTCAGCCTCTTTGCTTAAAAAAGCTATAAAAAAGCATGGGAAAAGAGAGGTGCCTATAATTAAAAAAGGTCAGGATATTGCTAAAGAGGTTTTAGCAGAAGCAAGACGTGGGGACTTAATCCTTACTTTAGGAGCAGGTGATATTTATAAACAGGGTCAAATTTTAATTGAAGAGATTAAGAAAATCGATATTAAATCTTAGTCTTTTTAGAGAAGTAAATATTTTTTAAGAGAGGTTTTTTATGGAAGATTTAATAGTTGGTTTAGATGTAGGGACGACCAAAACTTGTGCGGTAATAGGCTTATTAAATGAGAATAATCAGGTTGAGGTGGCCGGGGTTGGGATCGCTCCTACTAGTGGGATGAAAAATGGAATTATTATCAACATTGAGAATACGGTTGTTTCTATTGAAAAGGCGGTGGAGGATGCTGAGCTTATGGCTGGCCATGAGGTTGAGTCGGTCTTTATGGGGATAAGTGGTCAGCATGTTAAAGGGCAAAATTCTAAAGGAGTGGTGGCTATTACTAATCGGAATAGAAGCATTTCTTCAGTTGAAGTTAAAAGGGTTATTGAGGCTGCTCAGGCTATTGTTATCCCAGTAGATCGTGAAATTATTCATGTTTTGGCTAAGGAGTTTGCAGTTGATGACCAGCTTGGCATTAAGGATCCAGTTGGGATGAGTGGTGTTCGTTTGGAAGCGGAAGTTCATATTATTACTGGTTTAACTTCTAGTTTGCAAAATATGACAAAGGCTGTGTCTAAAGCTGGTTTTCGTTATCATGATATGGCTTTTAATCCTATTGCTTCGGCTCATGGAGTGCTTAGTAAAGATGAAGAGGAGTTGGGCGTAGTTTTGGTTGATATCGGAGGAGGGACTACGGATATTGTTGTTTATGTTAACGGAGGGATAGTTTTCTCTGCGGTTTTACCAGTAGGAGGAATGAATGTTACCAATGATATTTCTATTGGATTGAGGACCCCTTTTGATTCAGCTGAAATATTAAAGAAGAAACATGGGTGTGCGGTTTTAGAATTAGTCGGTTCTTCGGAAGTAGTTGAGGTTCCCTCAGTGGGGGGGCGAGCTCCTAAAAGTCTTTTTAAACAAGAACTCACTCAGATTATAGAACCGAGGGTAATAGAGATTATGGAGATGATTGACCAGGAATTATCTAAAAGTGGGGTTAAAGAGATGCTAGCTGCGGGTATAGTTTTAACCGGTGGAGGAAGCATGTTGGAAGGTGCGGTTGAATCAGCGGAGAGGGTTTTTAATATGCCGGTTAGAATTGGAAGTCCTAAAGATATTGTGGGTCTTCAGGATATTGTTTCTACCCCTCAGTATTCTAATGGGGTTGGTTTGCTTAAATATGGAATAATGATGAATCAGTTCAGAGGAAAAAATAAATTTGAAAAAAACAAAGGGAATTTTTTTGGCAAAATGAGAAAATGGTTAGAAGAGTACCTTTAAATGAGCACAAAATATTTATATAATCAGCATTTTTTTGTTGATTTAGTTAATTAATTATCATAATGTGACATAATATATGTCCGATTAGAGGAGGAAAAATGTTTAAACTAGAAGAAGAAAGACCACTTTTAACTTCTATTAAAGTAGTTGGAGTTGGAGGAGCGGGCACTAACGCTGTTAATAGGATGATTGCCACAGGCATGGCTGGAGTGGAGTTTATTGTAGCTAACACTGACGCTCAGCAGTTAAGAGAGAGTTTAGCTGATCACAAAATTCAGTTAGGCGAGAAGTTGACTAGAGGTCTTGGAGCGGGAGCTAATCCTGAGATAGGTCGTGAAGCGGCTAATGAGGATCGGGATAAATTGCGTAAAGCTCTAAAAGGAGCGGACATGGTTTTTATCACTTCAGGTATGGGAGGAGGTACTGGAACAGGAGCGGCTCCGGTGGTAGCTGAGGTATCTAAAGAGGAGAATGCCTTGGTCGTAGGAGTGGTTACTAAGCCTTTTAACGCTGAGGGTAAAAAAAGAATGACACGGGCTGAGGAAGGAATTGAAAATTTAAAAGAGAGGGTTGATACTTTAATTACTATTCCCAACAATCTTCTTTTAAAGATTATTGATAAAAAAACCCCAATAGAGGATGCCTTTAAATTGGCTGATGATATTTTGCGACAAGGTGTTCAGGGAATTGCGGATTTAATTATGGTGACTGGGTTAGTTAACGTTGATTTTGCTGATGTCAAAACTGTTATGAAAGAGACAGGCGATGCTTTAATGGGAGTTGGGATTGGAACTGGAGAGAGTAAAGCTTTAGAAGCTACTCAAATGGCGATCAATAGTCCTCTCTTAGAAGAGACTAGCATTGAAGGAGCGAAGGCGGTTTTGATTAATATTGCGGGAGGTAATGATTTATCGTTGCATGAGGTTAATGAAGTTAATGATGTGGTTACGCGTCAGGTGGATGGAGAGGCTAATATTATTTTTGGAACGACTGTTGATCCGGCTCTAGATGACAAGGTCAGAGTTACGGTTATTGCTACCGGTTTTGATAAAAAACAGAACTTGCTTTCTAATAATAATAAGAAAATTAAAGAGACCGGAATAAATAAATCTCGTTCTTTAACTTTAATTGATGGCAAAGGAGAAAAATCTCAGAGAAAGGTTAAGGTCGATTTTAATAGTAATAATCTTTTACAAGGTCGGGGAAAAGAAGATATTGAAATTCCGGCTTTTCTAAGAAGAAATATTGAGTAGATTAAAAATTGATAATGGTCCCTAAGAGAAAAAATTGTTTATTCCCTTCTGAAGAATCGTAAGCATCTCCCGGGATAAATAAACCGTAGTTAAAGAAAATAGCTAGATCATAAAATGCTTTCCATTTAATCTCTAGATCAAAGGCGTGTCCGATTAATTTTTTGTTGAGGGTGGCTTGTTGTCCATCATTAAGTGGTGCTTCTGTCTTATCTTTGAGATAAAGAGTATATTTAGAAGTGAGGATCATTTTATTTAAGTATTTCTTTTTTGACCAAAGAAAAGGATTTATAGAAAATCCACCTCTAATAATGTGAATATTGCTTAATAATGGTCTTAAGGCGTAACCAGCTGTAAAGGTTCCAAAAGTAATAAAACCATTGTCCTCTCCGGCGGTATTTCCGGTTGAAAGATTGTAGTTGTCTCTATCCTTATCTCCAGAGCCAAAAGCATATTGAAAAATAAGGACAGGGTTTAGAAATAGGTTTAAATAATAATTTAGACCCATAGTAGTCGCAAAAGCGTTAATGTTTTTTTTATTTTCTGTTCCAGACAGGTAACTCTTCCCGGTTTCATAAATAAATTCAGCGTAGTAGGAGAGGTTATCTAAAGCAAGACCCTTTAAACCAAGTCCATAGTATTGTGAATTATAGCGACTATTTTTTTGGCTGCTTAGGTCTATTTGGCTTAGGCCAAGTAAATATATAGTCTGGTTATACATTTCTTTAGCAATAGATCCTCCCGCAAATATTCTTTTTGCTCCATCGGTAATGTCTTTACTGCTTAGTTCATATGGGTTATCTTCTTTAAGGAGTAGACCAGTATAGGCGCCAAATAATTGTAGATTTAGATATTTAGAAAAGTATTTTAATTCTAAGCCATCCCCTCGTCCATTAAAGGTTAGTCCGGTCCCTAGGATGAAATATTTTCGGCCGGCTGCAATGTTTAAACTGTAATCCGAGTTATAAAAATCTAGATAAGCCAATTCCAGATCAAAAAAATTATCATAATTATCGATTTCGTAGCCTGATTTATTTAAAATTCCTAAAAAGACATTTTTTACTCTTAAGTAAAGAAAAGTATTCTCATAAATATAGGTTTTAAACCCAAATTTAGCTGTTGTGACGTTACTTGTTAAAGAATTAGTGCCATCTCTTTGGTCTATAATAATAGGGGATAGAGATAAACCATAAGTAAGCCCAGAATTATAAAATGATTTCGTCTTACATCGACCACAGGCTAAATCATTATCATCTTGGATAGTCGATTTTTTGATTATTTTAGGAGGAGATATTTTAACTACCTTTTTTCTTTTAAGAGGTGTTACGGTTGTCTTTTTGGTCGGCTCTTTAATTTTTTTAGGTTCTGGAATTGAAATTTGGCTAGGTTTTTTTTCAGGTGGTTTTTTTTCACAAATTAAGAAAAATAAGATGGCGAACATAAAGGCCAAGGTAATGGTAATAATTATTTTGGATCTATTATTCATTTATTCTCGATCCTTTTTTCTAATTTTTCTATAACTAAGGTCATTACCTCAATTAAATCCTGGCCAGTTACTTTATCGCGGTTGCTACTTTCTGGGGTTAAAATGCTTGCTCCGATGCAGGCTCTATGAGCGTATCTTTCGTTATCGAATATTAAAAAGAAAAGAGAATCAGATAGCTTGAGGTATCTAGCAATTATCAAAGACAGCATTCCATTGTTTAAAGGTTCATTCCTATCATAATCAAGATCTTTGAAGGAGAGATGTTTTTTTAGAGTTTTTAAATTTTTTTTGAAATCGCTAGGTCTATTCCTTGCTTTTTTATCAACAGTAAGAGTCGTAAAATAAATAGCATCTCCAAAGGTGGCTATTTTTTTACGTCCGAGATCATGGAAAAAAGCCAAAGGATCTTTGGCCCAAAGATTTGGGACTAGTAAAAATATTATTATTAAAACAGATACTCTTCGCATTTTTTATTTATCAACGTTCCTTTTTTAGCTATATTTTTTTAAGTCTATTAGTTTATTAAGGCCATTCAGTCTCCACATTGGCTTGGATAGAAGCTTTTTCATTGCCAAGACCATCAGAATGAATAGCGGCTTCAGTAGTAATAGTGTCCTCGTTAATTGTAGAAGTCTGTTGTTTGTCTATAATTTGTACTTCTTGTTTTGAATTAATAGTTTGAATAGTAATATCTTTAGAGGCAACGGGTGCTTCATCGCACTTTGTCTGTTGAACTAGATTTCCTTTTATTTCGGTTTGAGTCCCTTGAAAGTTTGTCCCTAAAAGTTTCCCTCTTATTGACCTAGCAGTCATTCCATTAAGTGGTTCATATTTAACTTCAAAAGTAGCTGGAGATCCTTTTTCGGCTATAGCAGTAGTAGTAGCGACAGGTGTTTCTATTTTAAAAGTTGTTTTTGTATTTAGTAAAGTTTTAATGTCAGCAAGAATGGTGCCTCGTCCAATTGAGAGATAAATTTCTTTTTGACCATTTCCGCTAGAATTTATTTTAATCATAGTTAATTGTTTAATATCTATAGTGCTACCATTTAATTTAAGAATTACTCTCGAATTTATCCCGGTACTGATTTTAACACCCTCTTGGAGAAAAGTTCTACCCGTGAGTTTTTCCCATCCATAATATTGTTTGTAAGAAGCGTCTCCTTCTATAGACAATATTCTAATTTCATCTTTAGAAAAATTTTTGTTACTAAGGATATTGTCGGCAAAAAGATAGGAAGAGTTTAAAAAAACAAATGATATAGTATAAAAAATTAGGATGGTTTTTTTTATCATATTATTATAGCTTAACATTATTTAATTTTATAATTTTTAAAAATCTTCCCAAAATCGGTTTTAGCCGATTTTGGGATTAGGAGATAAGATAAAACATTTTTTGGCATTTTTAAAACATATTTATATTTTTTTCCTTAATTGTATTATTCATAAATTTAGATCATTGTCAACAAAAAAAATAGAGGAATTTTTATTTTAAAATTTCTTTTGCCCTTTTAACTGCTTCAACGGCGTTTTGACCATAGTAGGATCCTATTTCTCTGGCATAATCATTTGTAATAACCGCTCCCCCTATTAAAAGTTTTATTCTTAGATTATTTTTATATAGGGCTTCTTTTATTTTTTTCATTTCATTCATAGTGGTGGTTAAAAGAGAACTAAGGCAGATTAAATCTGGTTTTATTTTTTTAGTGGCTGTAATAATTTCAGGTAGAGAAATGTCTTTGCCCAGGTCATGTACTTCGAAGCCATGGTTTTCAAGCATCATGGCTACTATATTTTTACCGATATCATGGATATCACCTTTTACCGTGCAGATTATAATTTTACCTAAATTTTTTTTATTTTTTTTAGCTAAAAGAGGTTTTAGAATTTTAAAGCCTCTTTTCATAGTATTGGCTGAGGCAATCATTTGAGGTAAAAAATATTCCCCTCGGCTATATCTTTCACCAACTTCTTCTAAAGCTCTTAAAAGGGATTGGTCCATTATTTTTTGAGGTTGGTGAGTGGGTAAAGCTATTTTAATAGAATCCTCTATTTCGTCAAGGTGACCTAATAAAACAGCTTCATAGATTTTTTTTAAATCATTTTCTTTTTTATTATCTACTTTTAAAGAAAAAGTTTTTTTGGGGGTTAATTTATTTTTATGAGTTAAAATATACTTTTCGGCTCCGGGGTCTTGGCCTAATAAAAAATTATAAGCTAATTTTTCGCTTTGGCTATATCTAGATATTTTTTTAATTTTAGCTGGATTAGCAATGGCCGCAGTTAAGCCCTGTTCAATTGCTAATTTTAAAAAAACATTATTGACAACTGTTCTTTGGGGAAGGCCAAAAGAGATATTGCTAAGACCAACAATTGTTTTTAGTTTTTTACGAGAAAAGTGTTTTATTACTTTTAAAGTTTCTAGGGCACTGCCAGGTTCGGCACTTTCGGTCAGAGTTAAAGGGTCAAAAAAAATTCGAGTTGGATCTATTTTTTCTTTTAATAGTAGTTTAAAAATTTTTTCACCTATTTGGATCCTTTTTTTTGCCTCTCGGTGAATTCCGGTCTCATCTAAGCATAATACTACTACTAAGCAGGCAAATTTTTTAAGAATGGGCAAGAAAGTTTTTAAACTTTCCTTGGTGCCATTGATGGAGTTTAGAATAGAGACTCCCGGGTAATTATAAAGAGCTTTTTTGACTACTTCGGCATTATCAGAGTCTATCATAAGGGGAACTTCTACAGTTCTGGTTAAATTTGTGACTGAATAGTGGATAGCTTTAGTTTCATCTAAATTAGGAACGCCAACATTTATATCTAAAAGGTCAGCTCCTTCTCTAACTTGTTCTACAGCTTCTTGTCTTAAATAAGTATATTTATTTTTTTTTAGTTCTTGAGCAAATATTTTTTTAGCAGTCGGGTTTAATCTTTCTCCTATAATCAATAATTTTTTATGTCTACTGAGATTAATAGTTTTAGAACGACTAGTTAAAAAAATATTTTTTTTGGAATCTTTGTTCTTTGAAACTTTATGATAAGAAGGCCTGGAAAAAGATGATATTTTTTGTTTTAAAGCCGCAATGTGTTTTGGTGTGGTTCCACAGCAACCCCCAATTACTTTTACTCCTAAAGAGATTAATTTAGTTGAGATAGTGGCAAATTTATCAGGCGATAATTGGTAGACAGCTTTACCTTCTTTAAAATCTGGCAAACCAGCGTTTGACCAAACACTTAGGGGAGTTTTTATTTGGCTAATCGCCTTAATGTTTTTTTTGAATATAGCTAAAAGTCCTTCTGGTCCCATGCTGCAGTTAGCCCCGACTATATCAGCTCCAAACTGGGTTAGAGTAGCGAAACCTGTGAGCATATTGGTGCCAGAGATGGTCGAACCGTTTTTTTCGAAAGTAAGGTTGGCAATAATCGGCAAAGAAGAGAATTCTTTAGCAGCCATTAAAGCTAGTTTCGCCTCTTGTAAATCATTCATGGTCTCGATTATAATTAGATCAGCTCCCCCTTCAACTAAGCCTTTGACTTGAGGGATGAAAGCTTTGTAAATTTTTTCGGCGGGGTAATCGCCCATTGGTTCTACTAAAAGGCCAGTTGGACCAATAGAACCTCCTACAAAGATTTTTTTATTTTTATGCCCGTTATTTAATTTAGCTTTAGCCGCTTTTTGGGCAATTTGAGCTGCTTTTTTATTTATAGTTTTGCATTTTTGGGCTAAGCCATATTCGGCCAGCTTAAGTTGACTGGCTCCAAAAGTGTTAGTCTCAATTATTTCAGCCCCGGCCTGAATATATTGTCGGTGAATATCTTCTACTAGCTTGGGGTGGATCAGGTTTAATTTTTCAAAAGAATCCTTGTAGCTGGGTATTTTTTCTAGGAAAAGAGTGCCCATGGCTCCATCAATTATAATCGGTTCGGATTTCTTTAATCTTTTAAGGAAACTCATTGTTTTTTAGAGGTATAGTTTTTTTTATTTTTTGAGGGCTAATTTTAGATTTTGGCTGGCAGTACTTAGAATCTGGCTTTTGTCTTCTATTAGACTGCTTGAACTTAAACCAAAAACAGGTTTTAACTGAAAAGTTTTACCCTCTTTTATCTTAATTTTGTATTTAGATAAACTTTCTTTAAGGCTGTTGGCGATGGCTAAATTTTCATCATCTTTAACATTGGGCAAAATGATGGCTAGATGATCTTCGTATAGGCAGAGGTAATCGTCCTCTTTTAAAATTTCGGCAATTGTAGGTGAGATTAACTTAATAATAGTATTTTTTTCGGTCGGGAGAATTTCTTGATCCGTTTTTGGGAACAGACTCATAAAGATAAGAGAGAATAATCTTCCATCTTTTTGAGCTAATCTTAACTGCTCGTTGTATTTAAGCTCAAAATAAATTTGGCTATAAAGACCGCTTTCTTTGTCAATGAAGACATCATCAATAACTAAAAAGTTATTAATATATTTAGCTGTGCTTTCTAGCTCAGCCTTGATTGCCTTTATTTGGTCAGTATCAAAAGAAGTTTTGCTAATGATTTCGATAACTCCAATTAGAGCTTTATTAAAATTAATTGGTAGTTTAAGTTGAGTATCCTGGTTGGCTAAAATCGTTTTTTCTAAATCTGGATGTATATTTAAAGAAGCAAAATTATCTGATTCTATCTTTATAAATGATTTTCCTTTTAATTCGTAGCTTTTGGTTAATTTTTGTGGATTATTTCTTAGATAGAGGGAAATTAGGTCAGGTTTATAATTAGAATGAATTTTTTTAAAAAGAGAAAAAACATAATCATTAAGAGACTCAGTCGCGATACTAGAAGTTTTATGACTGATAATAGATTTTTCTTCAGTTATGGTCTTTTTGCTTAAATTTAATTGCCTGGATTTATTTTCATTTCTTAATTTAGATTGATCTTTTTCTGTAATTTTAGTCAGAAAAGGCAGTTTGAAAATTTTTAGATAGATAAAAGTAACTATAATGATAGCGACCAGAACTATCAAAAAAATTTCTAAAGAAGTTTTTAGTAATAATTTTTTGTTAGCTTGATAGGGGTAGACTACTAGAATTAGATCATCATTTTTAGTCTTTTTAGCGGTGATATAGTATTTTTTTTTGTTTTCTTGATTAGGAGGATAATATCTAGTAAAAATTTTATTATTATTTTTTATTAAATATTCAGGTTTAAATTTTCCTTGGGTTAAATCTTTAAGAAGGTTTTGATAGGTTGATTCTTCTAACTCTTTTTTATTATTTTTAGTAACCGATTTAAGGACGAAATTTTTATCTGCAATGGCTACTAAAGAGACATTCGGGTAATCTTTTTTGACTGCTTCTAGATAGGAGAGAAGATTACTAGGGGTAATGTTTTTTAGATCGGTATAAAGTTGATTTATTCTCTGAGTCGTTCTTTGAAGATTTTGAAAAGTTTTTTTTTCTAAATCTCCTATTTTAAAATTAAAATAAAGATAAATGACGGTTAAGGTTAATAAAATAGAGGGAAGGAAAATTTTAGTCTTTGTTGGCATTGATTTTCTATCTTAAGCCAAAATACTAAAGATTAATTTTAATTTTGTCAACTTCAATTAAAGGATAATCAGTTAATTTTTTCCTGAATTCAATTAGAGTACCAAGATGTCCGGTTATGGTTCCAGTTGTCTGATAATAATATTCATGGGCTGGACTATATAATTCTATCC
>Ga0272440_1004181_pt1 | contig 10464 bp, 6 predicted proteins | sample SSMMMBAug17_FD_192440 | JGI IMG/M metagenome (GOLD analysis project Ga0272440, IMG submission 192440) | Marine sediment archaeal communities from Little Sippewissett salt marsh, Falmouth, MA, United States - SSM-MMB-Aug17 | ecosystem: Environmental > Aquatic > Marine > Wetlands > Sediment ... | reverse complement strand
GTTATATTGGTAATTCAACAATATAATGACAAGTTTTTTCTATATTGTTATTGACACAAGATAAATAGCTTCTATTTCCTTTTATCTTGATATAAAGACCATTTTTAAAACTATTATTTTCATCTTCAACTCTAAAGTAAATATTTCTACTCTTACGTGATAGTACAAAATCAATGTTACTTATAGTTGTATCGAAAGTTTTTTTTGTGTAACCATAATTAACGTCTCCAGGAAATATTATTTTCTGAATTGTTTTATCAAGTTTCATTGAGATCTTTCCGTAGGAATCTGAACTTCCTTCTATTTCCTTTTTATTTTGATCGCAATAATCAAGCTCTTTACAGTAAAATAACTTTATTCCGGGTACAGTTTGATTTCTTTTATCTTTTACAGTTATTAACACAGTATCTTTGTCACTGTCTTTGGGATGGGGTTCGTATTCTTTTCCATCTAAACTAATTCTTGTGCCAGGTTTGAATATAAAACAAAATTTTTTATGTTCTTCTGGATTAGTAATTATCAAATCAACTATTACTTTTTTATTCTGATATTGTTTTATTTGTCCGGTGTTGTTTATTACAATTGAATAATTTGATTTCTGGTTAGTTCCAGAATCAGGTTTAAAAGTGAAGTAATCTTTTTTTGATTCTGTAGGACTATCCTCAAAGAAAATATCTTTAACATATGCAATCCCATTTTTGTGATTTATGATTACTTCTTTTGAAGGGACAATGTCTTGGTTTTTCAATTTAACATCCTTTTCAAATGTCATTGCCAAAGCAAAAAGTCCACATCCATATTTACAATCTTCTATCCATTTACTATCAATTGGTTTTTGAACTTCTCCATTTTGTTTTATAGAAAAATTCCAATTTTCAAGAGAACCTTTCAAAGGGTTTTTCTTTAGAAGGACTTCTATACTATTCTTCTTGCTATCGATCCCATGTAGATAAGCTTGAAAACTAAAAATTTTACCTTCAGTTTTTGGCTTTAAATTTTTATTTTTTTTTATTACTTTTAAATAAGTTATGGAGCCCGTAATATCTTTAACATAGGGTCTACATAATACAACATCTACTGGTTGATCAGTTCGTGTGCGTAGCCTATATAGGCTTTCAGTATCTATTTTAATGGAATTGTATTGACTGCTATTAAGGTTAATTTTGTAATCATTAACTATTTTGGTGACATCATAATATTCATTGCTCTTACATAAAAGTGCTAATGCAATAGATGAAAAAGATTTTTGTTTTGTATATGTTTTAACCCATTTTTTTTCCAAAATATTGACACATTGTTGTTTATATTTGATTACTATGTCCAGTTTTTCAAAATATCCTTTCCATTTGTCATTTTCCTTTTCCATACCATAGGCATGAGTTGTTATATCTTCCACTTTGTTAAATCCATATATATAAATAGGAATAGATAGTTTTTTATATTCTTGTCTTTTGCGGGTATATTCATTTACATTCATTATCTTGATTGTATCTTCATTATTTTTATAAAAATATAATGGTTCATTGTTGCTATTAAAAATCTTGAAATTAGCATAACAGACTATTCCAGTGTTCCGCTGTATAGATTCCTTATTTTCTATTTCTATAAAAATTGGATTAAATATATGCCGCGCTTTATTAGCTAAAAATTTATAATAATAACTGCTGCCATTCACTTCCTCTAGCTCATAATATGAGGGTAAATCTATTTCGTCCATCCCCCGCAAAGAATTGAAAGGAAAGAAGCATCCCATAAAAACTAAACATCCTGTAACAAAAACGGATATCCTCATTATGACCTCCATACTATAAATACTTAATGTCTTCATTTTAATCTTTTTTTACTGCCAATTCATTATTATCGATTGGTATTTTCGCACCAGGTTGTAAAAAAACAGAAAACTTTTTTGTTTCCTTACTAAAAAGAACAATTTGAATAATAGCTTCTTCCTCCAATATATCCTTACTAAAAGGAATTATGATATATTGATTTCTTTCTTTTCCTGGTTTATGGCTGATATCTTTTTTTATTGAAATTTTATGCTGTCCTTTTAGCCAAATATCTTTGAGAAATGCGATACCTTTTTCATGTGTAATTAAAATTTCTTCGAATTTTTCTATCGTTTTTCTGGATTTAACTGGTCGTAAAGCAGGTTTATAATTCTTTTCTGGAAAATGAAATGCGTTATTTGTCAACAAAGCCAATGCAAAAAAATTATCGCCTGTAATATCTTTAATCCATTTTCTTTTTTTTATCATTAAAGGCTGACCTCTTTTTTTTACAACAACATTTAAATCTCGGAAAGCACCTGACCAAAAACCATGATCTGCTTTTTTCATATCATAAATATGTGCGGTTATTTTTTTTTTCGAGCTTTCACCATAAAGATAAATCCGAAAAGAAAATTTTATTTTTGGAAGGTTTTCATTTTCTCTCAAAGAAAGATTTACACCTTCTTTACAAAAGTATACTTTTCTTTTTCCCTTTTGATAAATATATGGATAAGCAGTAATAACACTCACAGAATAATTTGATAATTTACATATTTTAAATAGCCTTGTTTCTAAATAAATGGGACTTTTTTGTGAGATGGTTCTATTTTCGGAAAATTTATATTTATAATAGCATTGGATTGGTTTTAAATTCTTATATGATGGATATATGCAATTCTTTTCAGAAGAGGCTATAGAAAAATTCACAAATGATAACAATACCAGAATTAAATGAAATGTGGTTTTCTTTTTATACATAAGATTTATCCTTATAATTTTTTTCCAATAATATATCCACAAAATGAAGAATGATGTTTTAGTTGCTCTTTAGCTCCAATATCAAAGGTAAAAATTTTATCTGTCAGATCATCTATTTCAATTGTCCAGAATTCATTGCCCAATTTTTTCAAGTGATTATGCTTCTGAATCATTTGTTTTGCACCTGGATGCTCTAAAAATTTTATGAAAAAATTCATTTCATCAAGTGTTGGCAAAACAAAATTTGCTGGCAATCGCTTTTTTGCTTTTTCAAAAGAAAAACATTCTTGTATATCAATAAACCAGTTTAAATTATTTTCAACATCATAATAAATATCAAGTTTTTTCTTTTTATCTTTTTTGGAGTATTCAACTTCCCAGGCAAGGAATAGTGAGATTCTCATATATTCACTTGTCCTATCCTTCTTTAGTTTATGCTTTAATATTACCGGAAAAATGAGATATCGGAAAGGAATGCCATCATTATAGTATTCCGACCCCTTATAGGTTTTAAGTTTACCAGCTTCTACAACTGAAAATTCATAAGAACGAAGTTGTAGCTTTCGTTTTGTTAGTGTGTCTATTTCTCCTTTTAATAATTTATAGGCCTCTTCTTGAGGATCATCTTGAGATCCTAATATTTTTGATTTAATTGTATGCATAACTATATTTTTTTGTTGAACTAACTTATCAATATCTTTTCTTTTTTTAGTTTTATCTGAGTTGATCCTTTTTGCTATTCCATCTAAATAAGTATCAATGTCTTCAGTCAAGTTTTCTGCAGCTTCAATGTCTCTATAGCTCATATCCTCTATTCGCCTGACAGGTTCTGATAGATTTCTTCTAATGGATACCATATCTGGTTCACGCAATTCATAATATATTTTTTCAGTTAATTGATTGGTCACATCCCACATCTTTTTAATATTTTTATTTTTTTTTTCATCAATCATTTTCCAGGATTTTTTGTACCTTTCTTCAAATCCATCAATTTTAGCAATGTTTGATTCGTTTTCCTGGCTTACCTTTTTAAATTCATCTCTTGCATCACTAATAAGTGAAGCTGGTAATTCATCTTCAAAAAAATTATGTCCAAGGTGCCAATATTGTATGTCATTTGTCTGGTTTGATACTGGTAGATTTGTTTCGCTTTCTGGTTTATCATATCTTGGGAAACACCTGTATCGCTGTAAGATAAATAATTGTTTGGGAGCCATATATGTAAAAGGATCAGCACCATGCTCTTCTACCTGAAGATTTGTAACAGAAATGATAACATTTTGTGCGATTTTACTGTCCTTTACTTCTGCATTATGAAATATTAAATTAGATCGTAAATTCTTTTTTATAAAACTCTGCGCCCCATTTGAAATTTTATCATTAATCTTTCCATATTTTCCCATTTTTGCTTTCCATTTTGAGCGACCCGCTATTAAATATGTCGTTGGAATGCCAGATATTTGTTGAAGAAAAACTTTTTGCAGGGAGTGAAGCCTCTTTTTCTGAGATAGAAGTGTGTCTAAAGCTGTGATCAATTGTCTTTTTTCATCAAAAAAGTTTAGATACAATGTTTGAACATTACTAAAAGATTGAATTTTTTCTATATATTTATCACCCCACTTTTTATCAAGATCACTGGCCATTGAAGCAACTTTTTCAGTCGTATTTTTAAAAAAATTTGCCAGATAAGGAGTATCTATTGATTCTTCAATTATATCTTCTCCATATGTTTGTAGTTTTTCTTGTAGCACCTTTTTTACATCACCATTGATTTGAAGATCTCCAAACTTATACCATTTTTGAAGATCTTCAATCACTGCATATCGGTTTATACATTCTTCATAAAGATTTGTATCATCATTGTTTTTTGGGGAAGGGCATTCTGAATAAGATCTATCTGGTTTTGGAGCAACATTTGTAAAAAATTCATCTTGTGCATCAACTAATTGTAAATTGAATACAAAGGCAGAAATTATTATTACCCATAAAAATATTTTTACTGAATTCATTATTTTTCCCTTATACTTAATTTCCAGTTCTCAAAATGTTTGCAATATTATGCCTTAATACGTTCCATACACCCAAAGATACAGCTATTAATGCTATTACAAAAGTGCAGGAAAGAACCCCTGGCCATAGTATATCTGGCATGACAAATATTTTAACAATACTCATATTTTGCTTTAAAACAAACTCAGTTTCAACAATTTTTTTTATCCCAAATAATATACCTTTATTTATAGGAATCACAAAGAGCATACTTATGAACCATACAATAAAAATTTCAACAAAAAAAATGGAATATAGCAAAGGCTTGCTAATTCCTTTTGCCATTAACACTCCTATTTCCCTTTGTTTTTTTTGAATTGCCTGAGTATATGACACATAAAGCAGAGTTCCGGCAAGTATCCAGATGCCAATAATTCCAATTATTGAAAACCTGAAAATTACGTTTGTCATATTTTTTATCCAGATAAGTGTTGCTTTTGCATTTCCTGAAATAATATAGTTCTTGGTTTCGATGGCATTGCATACTGGAATGCCATCATTAATTTTATCTTCCATATAAATATTTATCAATTCATAACCAGGTTGTTGATCGTAAATACCGCGATTTATATATTCTTGTATATACCATCCTTCAGTTATCATTATGTTTACTGAATTTGGAAGCCAATCTGTAACACCTAAAATAGGCAGTTCTATTTGAGTGGCCTGATGATAATCAATTATGAGTTTATCAGGAATTTTTTTATAATCCAAATGTTTGTTTAGTGCATTGATACTTATCACCACACCTTCTTTCTTGTGTTGTGGCTGACCGTCTTTTGATAAAAATAATTGATTGACTGTTGTCCTGCTTTGTTTGATATTTTTAAATGTTTTGTCCTTACTTTGGAAAACAGGGACCTTTGTTAAGATAGGATCCTCTACATTGAGTGCAATAACACTCAATGGAAATCTGCCTGACATTGTAGAGTTATTGCTATTTGGATTCATATAACAATCAAATGTTCGAGTGCGAACGCCAAATGCACCCATTGTTGCCCTTCTGCCTGAATTTTTTTCCTCTGTTTGAACTTCATCAGGCCACTTAATTCTACTATTGTGCAAAGTCAAACCAGATAATGCTTTTCTATCTTCCTCTGTTAATACATTATCTCCAATATTCTTTCCACTTAGTGTTATTCTGTTTATCCTGGGGTCAGAAGCAGACAGCATAAAATAATTTCTAAAAGCAAATGAGATGCTAAAAATTAAAAGTGTTAATAATATAACAGTGAATAATGAAAACATGTTTAATTTTTGTGTGTTCTTGACGCCAATCAATCTGGGTAATATCCACTTTTTTCTATCAACACTTTTTGGGAAAATATCAGATACTGCAAAATTAATTATAAAATAGATTAACTGAAAGAATTTTCCAATAAAACTGTTAATTGGTTCTTTGCTGAAATTTATTGTTTCATGAACTTCTTCCTTTGTTTCACCCTGCCTCAGCCATTCAATAAGTTTTTCTTCATCTTTGGGATTTGGATGAGGTCCAGAAGCTTTGCCATTTTTTAAGACAATGATATAATCAGCCAACTTCAAAGCCTGGTGCATATTATGAGTTACCCATATCACTGAACACCTTTCTGATTCATTTTCTTTCTGGTGACACAATTGTTTATAAAATGACATGACACTCATGCCAATATCATAATCAAGATTGCTTGTGGGTTCATCAGCAAGGATGACTTTAGGAGAATGAATAATAGACCTTCCAATGGCAATACGTTGTGCTTCACCACCTGATATGCCAGAAGGTGGTCTTTTAATAAGATCTTCGTCAATGCCAATTTTATTAAGCAACTCAAATGTATTCTTACTATTAATTTTATATTTATTTACATGTAGAGGTATTTCTACATTTTGAACTCCAGTAAGATTATGCAATAAATACCCTTCTTGAAAAACAAAACCGTATGTGCTTCTTCGAAATTTGTTTTTATTGGGAATGGCTAAAATTTGGGTCTTATTATTTTTATTGTCATAAAAATTTATTATTGGTGTATTGTTTTCATCCTCATCAGGTTTATCCAAAAGACCAAGAATGTTAAGTAAAGTTGTTTTTCCTGAACCTGAATAACCAATTATGGCAACAAGGCTATTGGCAGGTATGATTAGGTCGTCAACATCCAAAGCAGCCCTGGATTCAGTCAGGTAAGTTTTTTTTATATTTTTTAAATGAAACAAATAGTTTTGTTTTTCTATACACATTGTAACACTCCAATATACTACTGATTAGATTATATTAAATATCGAACTACCATTTTTTCACAAGGTCGGTATTCGGATAATAAAACTCAAGAATCTTATCGTACTTCTTTGTTTCCCCCATAATAGCAGCACCCCACTGCGAATATCCAACCCCATGACCATAGCCATTCCCTTCAAAATAATAAGACTGCCCTGCTTTTCTAATTTTAAATAAAATTTCGGGTAATTTTAGTGCTCTTTTCAGCGTAGTCCGGGTTTTGAAAAGTTTATAAGTTCCTTTATAAGCTATTTGCACTGTAATAACTCTCCCTGAGGGACCAAGAGAATTAGCGCGAATACTGTTAATTCCATAACAATATATTCCAACCTTTTTCAATAACGATTCTATCTGATCTGTTGTAAATGCTCTATTCCAATATGCCATTTTTCCTTTAAGGCTTAAAGAATCTTTTTTTGCGATGAGATATGATTTATTTGACAGGTCAAAAATGGCTTTTGCGCTGGCAGTAAAGCCACCACTATTTGCAGAATACATTGCCAAAATTGGACGATTGTTTTGCATAAGAATCATTCCTGCAGTTTCCTTGACAGCATGTGTGGTTTTTGAATTTTCACGTTCAATTCCTTTATAAGCCTGATCACCTTCATTGTCAACCATGTCAAATGACCAGGATTTTCTATGTTCAATCTGATAGAGCGCATAAGTTCGTGCTGCAATCGCCTGTGATTTTAATGTTTCAAAGGGCCATGTAGGATATGATTCACTGGGAACAACAGAATTAAGATAAGTTTCAATATCAACAATATTAATTGCTGTGAGTTTTCCGTCTTTAAAAAGTATTTTAATTGAACCTCTGACTTTTTTATCATATTTCATTGAAATAATACGAACAGGTGAACTACAGGTAAACAGTACATCTTGATTGTATTCAATTTTTCCATTTATGAGCATTTTGTTATTTAAAGATTTAACCTTGAATGAACGACTACAATTTCGATTTTTAACACAAATTTGAGAACCTGATTCATTTGAAATATTTATACTTTTAACATTGTGACATAGCCTTATACGTACTAATGGATGAACAGGAATTTTATAAGGAGGAGGCACAAGCTTAGATCTGGTTTTTTTTAGAATAGCCTCAGCCTGAAACCAAAATGTTCCTTCTGGATATTTATTTAAATAATTTTGCAATTTGGTTTCTGAATCATGAAAGTGTTTCATTTCAAAAAGAAGCAAACCCTGTCTGTACAAAGCCATTTGTGCTTTTTCAGGATAATTGTTTTCAATGTCCCTGTAAACTGATAATGCCTGTTCCTTGCTATCCAAATATAATGCAAGAAGGTTGGCTTTTGCTGTTAAAGCATCAATTATTATGTTAGAATTATGAGATAATTCAAACGCAGCTACATAGTATTCAAGAGCTTCCAGATATTTTCCCACTTCAACCAGATAATGGCCATAATTAATAGACCATCTGGCCAGCTCTTCTGTTCTAGAGTTAACATGAGCGTAAGTATTAAATGAGTAACATAAAAGTACGCAATTTAGCATTGATACAAAGAACACTCGATTAACTATTATTTGTAAGTATTCACGCATGATATTATCCATAATAATGTTTGATAACAACTTGTTTATATTTATATAAACCCTTTCTTATCTCAACAGATAAACCACACGCGCTCTTTGCAGCATGTTTGATTTCATATTTTCAAGATATATTATTTCCGCATCTGTATTTGAAATAATAACATCTGTTCTATCCTGGATATTATTCGACTTAATAATTAGTGGATTCTTTGAGCCTATATTGTCAAGTATAGCCTTTGCTTTCCTTTTTGTTGTTGCAAATTGTGCCGAACCAGTTTCCATAAGCAATTTGTGTGAAACCATCGAAGGCTTATAAATAACTCGGCCAGAAATATCCAGAATTCTATTAATAATAGCTGGCTGAAATGATGTGAACATAGTAACATCCAGAATAAGACCATCATGTTTTTGAGGTATAAAATTTCCCTCATTGCTTGTAGATGTGAATAAAGGAGCATTGGGTATATACATTTGAAATACAGGATAAACTATATCATAAACCCCTCCTCTTCCATGCAAGGGCATTTGAACACATACTTCAGCATAACCATCATTTTGATAATATTTTTCACCACATGAAACAGCCCCAATAATAAGACCTCTAACCTGCGAAATAATTGAATCTTCTGTTATCATAGAATTCTTCATTACTGTTTTGCTTGTGATTGAAACACCTTTTATTTTTTCAATCAAATTTTTTTCAGCAATAATTTTTGCAGCAGTTAAAGCTTGAAATCTGCTCTGCCCTTTTTCGGATATTCCAATGGCTTTTATCAACCCTTTTTCAAAGATATGTATGTCTGATATTTCTGCTGATACAGTAAATAGCGGAAATAACAATAGAAACACTAATAATTGTACTTTCATTAAATTGTCCTTTTAATTTTTGTTTGTTATAAAAAAAATTAATAAGCTAACTATATATATAAAAGATTAAAATAAGTAGCGCGAAGCCGCGTAGCGTTTAGCAAAAAAACTATGCTTAATAGATTAATTTAACAGTTTTTTGCGATTATGTATACATCAAAACTCAAGTCGATTACGTGAAGCTGCTGCATTTTGTCTCAACGCACTTGGGTTAACATCCTAACATTAAGTGGTTGCGTGTACGCACAGTGTTTATGTTGCGAGTTTTTTTAGTTTTAACTCTGCGTACTTGGGTCATTGGCAGAAAATTCAACCGATTGCTTGTTGCACAGCGAACTGCCACGATCTTGGTTGAAAATCAAATATAAAACCGAATACGTGGCTGCTCAGCGAATCAATAACGCTCTTTGGTATACTTCCAATTTAAAGCCGCATTCGTTATTGCACAGCGTTTATGTTGCGAGTTTATGTTGCGAGTTTATGTTTTGTTGCCAGTCTTCATCGTTTTAACTCTGCGTTCTTGGGTCGTTTACAGAAATTTAACCGATTGCTTGTTGTTCAGCGATCTGCCACGATCTTGGGTGAAAACAAATCTAAAACCGAATGCGTGGCTGCACAGCACAACAACCACGCTCTTTAGTATGCTTCCAATGTAAAACCGGATACTTGGCTAACGAACCCATTATAGTAATCATTTAAATCAGACGAATCATGGTTCTTTTTGCGTGGTTTATTGCTCTAACAACAAATAATCAGTTGCGTGGAGGCTCAGCATTCAAGCTATTTGAAAAATATTGTAAAACAAAATTGACATCAATAATTAAATAAAGTTACAGCATTCTACGCCCTAAGTTTACGAGTATAATAAAATTTGTTGGACTAAACCGCTAGTTTAGCTATGATTGTCTGCTTAGCTAATTTCCATGAATTTTTTATCTATACCATTATATGTACTTAGTATAATACCTCTATTTTTTGATTCAATTTTTT
>Ga0272440_1004180_pt1 | contig 10466 bp, 11 predicted proteins | sample SSMMMBAug17_FD_192440 | JGI IMG/M metagenome (GOLD analysis project Ga0272440, IMG submission 192440) | Marine sediment archaeal communities from Little Sippewissett salt marsh, Falmouth, MA, United States - SSM-MMB-Aug17 | ecosystem: Environmental > Aquatic > Marine > Wetlands > Sediment ... | reverse complement strand
TTAATAATAAAATAAATACATCATACTTTTTATTTGAACCAGGGTTCGCAATCCTATAATCGCAAACCGGAATTAAAATACTTGCACATACGCTCAATTATTCATGTTTTCCAAAATCAATGGCAGAACCATTGATTTTCATAAGACCGGATATTGGAATCAGTTTTGCCAGATCAATTACCACATGATTAAATGAAATCAAAATAATTTGATCGTTAATCATCGCCTTTGCAATCCCATTTGCGCCGCCTTTTTGTGAATAAGTCAGATCACCTTCAAGTCGAATTTGATTGTCACCAAAAGTAAATATGTCTGTACCTTTTAAACCGACAAGTAATTCTTTATCGCTTTGATCACTATGCGTGGCAAACAGAAAACCCGACAGTTTATGTCCGGCTACAGTAAAAGATTCTGATGAAATTTTTGCCATGTAACCCCAATCTTGTGGGGTTATGGATGCAATGGCATGGCCATTGACTGTTAAACCTTCGTAAGAAAGTTGGTCAAAGGTTAAATATGCCTTTGTATCGAAAATATGGGATTGAAGCTGAATTGTACCTGTAACACCAAGACATTCCTGCGCACCATTCAATTGAAAGCTTGCATCAAAAGGATAAAAATTATTAATGACCAATTGTCCACAGGGAAGAATCATCGTGTTAATCATTGATTTGACAAATGGCGTAAGATCTTGTTTAGAAATACTCATATTTTCGATCAATGGAATAATGCTGGAAAGATCAATATAATTTTCGATTGATTGATCTGGATTATCAGTAACATCATCATTTTTTGCTGAAGCTGTTTTTTGAGAATCATTGGTAAAACCTGATAAAACCTGTAACGCAATGATCGCTTCCTCCAAACCGACCTGACAATCTTTGTTGATATCACCAGAGGGGCAGTCAGGTGGTATCTCATTTTGATTGGATGCACTCAATGCATGAATAAATGCAATCAGAACAAACCAGACAATAAAAAATAATTGTTTGCAAAGAATTTTTTTCATCATGTTTCTCCTTTGTTGATTTGAAACTTGAAAAAATATATGGGGCTATTTTTTTTGAAGTTGATCTTTTTTATTGTCTTTGTCCGGCGGATCAACGATTTCAACTGTCATTTCTATACGAGCAATGGGATTATCCCTTCTGTCGCGCTTTTGTGCGACAATTTTATCAGCAACTGACATGCCTTTATCGACTTTTCCAAAAACAGTGTATTGTTTGTCAAGGAATCGTGCATCATCTACACAAATGAAGAATTGCGAGCCGGCACTATCAGGGTGTTGTGATCGGGCCATAGAAAGAATACCTCGGCGATGCGGATATGAATTGAATTCCGCTTTCAAACGATACCCGGGATCACCTGTTCCATGTCTGCTGCGATCTTTACTTTTGGAGTTTGGATCTCCCCCTTGAATCATAAATTTTGGAATGACCCGATGGAATGTGGTACCATTGTAAAATTTGGATTTGGCCAGGCTGATAAAATTATGAACATGATTGGGCGCAACTTCAGGATAAAAAGAAATATGCATGTCACCAAACTGGGTATGAATGATTGCTTTTGTTTCCGACATTTTCGCAATTTCTTGTTTAGAAAAAGTTTGATTTTTTAATTCTGAAGCTGATACTGATACCAGGGATGTCAAGGCCAGTAGGCCTATTGCCACAATGAATACATCGAATTTTTTATTATTAAACATGGATGTCCTCCTTTTGTTTATGAATAAATAATGATTTCTTGGCATCCTTCATATATAGGAATTCAATATATTAAGGAATGCTCTGAAAATAAGTTCCCCATTTGAAAAAATGTTCATCGGGGTTTTTGTTCTGTAGAGACGTAGCATGCTACGTCTCTACGTGCCAATCGATTATATGTTAAAGATAAAAGGGGAAATTAATTTTCGAGCATTCCTAAATGGGGAACTTATTTTCAGAGAATTCCTAAGAAAATAAATTTTATACATTATATTGTTGATTCAGGTCAATATTTTTATTACGTTGATCAGAAAAAGAGGGAATATTATGATTTTTCAACAAATGGCAGCAAACCTGTCGCATCTTAATTATCATTTTTCACAATTTATGTGTCGCATTGCCAGAACAGATAGTGACGCCCTGGCGTTAGCATCTGCTCTGGTGAGTTATTGGATTGAACGCGGACATATTTGTATTGACTTAAATGATTTTGCAAACAGGCCGCTACACGAAAGCCTTGATCTGCCAGATCCTAATATAAAAGATGCACCCCACTTACCCGCCATTGATGTCTGGACACAAAAACTTCGTAACAGTGGCGTTGTGGGTGAACCTGGTGAAAAAAAACCCTTGATATTAGATACAAAGAATCGACTCTATCTGTATCGGTATTATCAATATGAAACAACGCTCCTTACTCAATTAGTTTATCGATCTCGTTCTGAAATATCAGGTCTATATTTGAGTGGACTCACTCAATTTTTGGATAAATTGTTTGCACAAAAAACACAACAATCGATGCAACGTCAGGCTGTAGAAATTGCAATCAACAAAAAGTTGTGCATTGTATCTGGTGGGCCAGGAACCGGCAAAACAACTGTTGCCGCCAAAATGATTGCCGCACTGATTCATGTTTCGGAATCCATCCCACATATTCATTTAACTGCGCCAACTGGAAAGGCTGCTCAACGACTTCAAGAATCATTGAATGATGTCAAGCCAACATTAGACTGTTCGGAAGAAATCATTTCGGTGATGCCCAGCGAAGCAATGACCATTCACCGACTTTTAAAACCCAAACATCGTTCACCTTATTTTAAGCATAATCAAGACAACCCATTACCTTCTGATGTGGTTATTGTTGATGAAGCATCCATGATTGATCTGGCCTTAATGAGTAAATTAGTCACGGCCTTGCGCAAAGAAACACGCCTGATTATTCTCGGTGACAAAGATCAACTGGCATCTGTTGACCCTGGATCGGTTTTGGGAGATATTTGCAGTCAGCCTAAGGAATCGTCACTAAAATCTTGTATGGTCCATTTGACAAAAAATTATCGTTTCGGTGAATCAAGCGGCATTTATAAGGCGGCACAGTCTGTTAATGAAGGTAATCATGGCAATGCATTAAATATTATGGAAAATAAGTTATCTTATAAGGATATTGCATGGAAAGATTATCAGGATATTGCCAGTATCAAAAAAGCATTGGCTGAAAAAATTTCATTGCAAAGCAAGTATTTAAATTATCAAAATAATCCACGACAGGCGTTAATGACCTTAAATACATTTCGAATATTATGTGCTGTTCGCAAAGGCCCTTTTGGCGTTGAAAGATTGAATCATTCTATTGCCGAAATCATGGCATCAAAAGGACTGATACAACCCAATAGACAATGGTATCATGGCCGTCCAATTATGATTACAAAAAATGATCATCGGATTGGTTTGTATAATGGTGATGTCGGTCTTATTTTTAAGGACAGGAATGATCAAAATGTTTTAAAAGCTTTTTTTATTGGCTCGGACAATAAATTACAGAAATATTTACCTGCTCGCTTGCCAGCGCATGAAACAGTTTTTGCAATGACTGTGCATAAAAGTCAAGGGTCTGAATTTGACCATGTTTTGTTGGTTTTGCCTGATAAACTTTCAAAAGTGTTGACACGCGAATTGGTTTATACAGGAATTACAAGAACACGAAAATTTATCGAAATTTGGGGAAACAGAAATACGATGATTTCAGCCATAAAAAATAAAATATACCGCCATTCCGGTTTGGCCGATGCTTTGGGATCGAAACGAAAATAAAAAAGCCTTGATTAAATATATAAATCAAGGCTTAGAAAAAAAAATGGATGGTCAGAAACAAACGTTTCTGACCGGTATAAGAATGTTATGGGGTAATGCGTTAAAAGGAGGCAAATATTACATCATACCGCCCATACCGCCCATGCCGCCAGCGCCCATACCTGGTGCGCCGCCGCCCATTGGCATTTCAGCCTTTTCTTGTGGCACTTCTGCAATCATGGCTTCGGTTGTCAGCATAAGACCGGCAACACTACCTGCATTCTGAAGTGCAAATCTGACGACTTTTGTTGGATCAATAACACCTGCTGAAATCAGATCTTCATAAATATCCTTGTCAGCATTGTAACCAAATGGGCCTTCAGAATTCTTGACCTTATCAATGACAACAGAACCTTCAACACCCGCATTATTGGCTATTTGTCGAAGTGGTTCTTCAATTGCTCGCTTGACAACGTTGGCGCCCAATTGTTCTTCAACGCCAAGATTCAATTTATCGAGTGCAGAAATACATCGGACCAGTGCAACACCACCACCTGCAACAATACCTTCTTCAACGGCTGCTCGTGTTGCATTCAATGCATCTTCAACACGTGCTTTCTTTTCTTTCATTTCAGGCTCTGTGGCTGCACCAACATTGATTACAGCAACGCCGCCAATCAATTTTGCCAGACGTTCCTGAAGTTTTTCACGATCATAATCTGATGTTGTATCTTCAATCTGAGCGCGAATTTGTTTCACACGACCTTCAAGATCACTTCTTGAACCAGCACCATCAACAATAGTGGTATTATCTTTATCGATATTGACACGTTTGGCTGTACCCAGGTCATCCAGTGAGATCGTTTCCAGTTTGATTCCCAGATCTTCAGAAATCATTTTTCCACCGGTGAGAATCGCAATATCTTCAAGCATTGCTTTACGACGATCACCAAAACCAGGTGCCTTGACAGCAGCAACCTGAAGTGTTCCACGAAGTTTATTGACAACCAGTGTGGCCAGTGCTTCACCTTCAACATCTTCAGCAATAATTATCAAAGGTTTGCCTGTACGAGCAATAGATTCCAATACTGGCAGAAGATCTTTCATATTGCTGATTTTCTTTTCATTGATCAAAATATAAGGATCTTCAAGGGAAGTTACCATTTTTTCAGAATCGGTCACAAAATAAGGTGACAAATACCCACGATCAAACTGCATACCTTCAACAACATCCAATGATGTATTCATGCTTTTGGCTTCTTCAACAGTGATAACGCCTTCTTTTCCCACTTTTTCCATGGCTTCAGCTATAATGTTACCAATGGTTTCATCGTTATTTGCAGAAATAGTTCCCACCTGAGCAATTTCTCGTTGATCTTTTGTGGGTTTGCTCATTGATGCCAGTTCATCAACAATAGCGGCAACCGCTTTATCAATACCACGTTTGATGGACATGGGGTTGTTTCCAGCAACAACCAGTTTCTGACCTTCTTCATAAATGGCTCTGGCCAATACTGTTGCTGTCGTAGTACCATCACCAGCGGTATCACTTGTTTTGCTGGCAACTTCTTTTACCATCTGTGCGCCCATATTTTCAAACTTGTTTTCAAGTTCGATTTCTTTCGCAACTGTCACACCATCTTTGGTTACATTGGGCGAACCCCATGATTTTTCAATAATGACATTTCTACCTTTTGGGCCAAGTGTTACGACCACGGCATCAGCAAGCGTTCTGACACCTTTTAACATAGCTTCTCTTGCTTTAGAATCATATTTTATTTCTTTTGCAGACATTTTTATATCCCCTTACTTACATATTGTTGTTGTAAATTATTGAATTACGCCAAGGACATCATCTTCGCGCATAATTAAATATTCTTCACCATCAATTTTAACTTCGGTGCCTGAATATTTACCAAATAGAATCTTGTCGCCTTCTTTGAGATCCATCGGTGCGCGAGTACCATCATCTTTGACTTTTCCATTTCCCACAGCAATTACTTTGCCCTCAATGGGTTTTTCTTTGGCTGAATCCGGGATGATGATTCCGCCTTTTGTCTTGGTTTCTTCCTCAACACGTTGGACCAAAATTCGATCTTGTAAAGGTTTAATGCTCATTTATAACCTCTCCTTTTTATTGAAAATAATTTATATTGGTTTTGGTTACAACTTTAGTGTTGTAACGACCATTTACTTCCTGTATTCGTCATACATGAATATTGTTATCGTACAAAAATATTATAGATGACTGATGCAATCATATACCTGATTTTTATAATATATTATGATCAGGTGGGTAGTTAATCAATGATATACGCAAATCATTGATAGTAAAATGTTAATCCGAAGATGTTTTAGCAGCAGTCTTCTTTTCAGTTGATTTTGTCTCAGTACTCGTTGTGTTGGACTCTTTACTGTCACTGGCCTTTTTTGATTCGGTTTTTTTCTTGCCAGAATAATCAGTTACATACCAACCTGTACCTTTTAAATGAAAACTACTTTGAGATACAATTTTATTCAGTTTTCCCTGGCATTTATTGCACGTATCAAGTGGTGCATCTGATATTTTTTGCCAGGCTTCCTCAATCTGACCACAATTTTCACATTCATATTCATAGATCGGCATGATGACCTCCTGTATTTTTTTTTAGTCGGGTTGAAAGATCTTTGTGTTTTTCAGTAATGCCTTTGTTGAAAGAAAATATAGGTATCGTTTTTGGGATGTCAAGGATTCAAACAATGAAAAATCGAAAAAATATGAACGATTTTTTTTATGAATAATAATCAATTTTAGGATTGACAATTATTCAAAATGCAATTATAGTAATGATTTTAATTTAAGTTGATTTGATTTGAAAACTAAACAGGAGAGGTTGCCGAGTGGCTGAAGGCCCCGCACTCGAAATGCGGTATCCGGCCAAAAGCCGGATCGTGGGTTCGAATCCCACCCTCTCCGTGGAGCGTTATAACATGTTCAACCATTTAACTTGCGGAGAGATGTCCGAGCTGGCTGAAGGAGCACGACTGGAAATCGTGTGTACTGGCAAAACCGGTACCGAGGGTTCGAATCCCTCTCTCTCCGCCACCCTTCTTTAAACAATCATGTCCTATCTTGTTCTCGCACGAAAATACAGGCCATCAACTTTTGACGAAGTTGTTGAACAAACTCACGTTACGCAAACATTGAAAAATGCTGTGTTAGCGCGACGTGTGGCCCATGCCATTTTGTTTTCAGGTCCCAGGGGGACTGGTAAAACAACCATTGCCCGAATATTGGCCAAATCCATGAATTGTTATGAAGGCCCAACTGAAACCCCATGTAATAAATGTCGTTCCTGCCTTGATATTTCTTCTGGCAGTGCGGTTGATGTCTTGGAAGTTGATGGGGCATCCAATAATGGTGTGGAGAATATTCGAGATTTACGTGACAAAGTTCAATATCGTCCAGCGCATAGCCGGTATAAGATCTATATTATTGATGAAGTTCATATGTTAAGTACTGCGGCGTTTAATGCCTTGCTTAAAACCCTTGAAGAACCGCCGCAACACGTTATGTTTTTGTTTGCCACAACTGAACCGCACAAAATTCCAATAACCATTCTGTCCCGATGTCAACGCCATGATTTAAGACGGGTTAATCTGGTTTCCATCACCGATCATTTAAAAAATTTATGTGAAAAAGAAAATATCCCTGTTAAAATTGAATTGTTGTCTGTTGTCGCACGTGAGGCAGGTGGCAGTATTCGTGATGCCCTCAGCTTGTTAGATCAGGTCATTGTTTGTCTGGATAAACAGGATGAAAACCAGGATATTGATGTTTTAAATCTTTTGGGCATATTGGACCGAAAAACCATTTTTCAATTATCTGACGCGATTATCCAGGGCAATATTCCTGAATCATTAAATGTATTGCATGATATTTATGATAGAGGGCATGATTTAAAAAAAATGCTCATGGATCTGACCGCCCATTTCAGAAATTTGTTGATTGTTAAAATCGGCAAAAAAATTGACCGATTGGTCAATGTACCTGAACATGAAATTGACGCCATGAAAAAACAGGTCGAAAAGGTAAGTCCTCAATATATCAACCAACTCTTTGATATTTTGTTTCAGGAAGAAACATTTATTCGATATTCGCCCCAACCACGACTGGCCATGGAAAAAGCGATTATTAAAATTGCATCAATTCAGCCTGTTTTATCCCTGGATCATCTGATTGACAAAATCGATAGCCTTCAAAAAACAATCGCAGAGAACCCATCTGCAAAGATCATTTATAACCAAATTGAAAAGCAGATCCCCCCACCTTCAAAAGCAGCTGAAACACAACAAACATGGGGACAAGATCAACGTAAGAAGGATAAAGAATTATCCAAACAGTCATTACATGATGAAAAGTCCCAAATCATTGAAACAAAAACAACACAACAGACAGAAAATTTATTAAAGCAGCCTGATCAAGGAATCAACGACTCGCTTGACACAACCTGGAAAAAACTGTTAACACGCACGAAGGATGAAATGCCGGCCATTGCCCCCTCACTGAAAGATGCGCAATTGATCTCGCAAACAGGGGAACAAATTACAATTGAAGTTAATGGGTCGCCATTTGATTATGAGCGGATTACAGAAAAACATGATGAATTTACTGCGCTTGCACACAAATTATTGCAAAAACCGGTTTCCATAAACTGGGTTCAGGGAAAAAAATCAGAATCAGCTCTGACCACGCAAAAGAAAAAAAATGAGCAAGAACAACGTCTTAAAAAAGATGCCAGGAATCATCCATTGGTTCAGGAAGCAATTCGCTTGTTCAATGGAAAAATTCTTGATGTAAAAATTTTAAAATAATCCAACACATCTGTGTTATGGAAATGAAAGGAGTAGCGTATGAAAGGTATGGCCAATATGATGAAGCAGGCACAAAAGCTTCAATCAAAAATGTTGAAAATGCAAGATGAACTCGCTGATCAGACAGCTGAGGGTTCATCGGGTGGCGGCATGGTAAAAGTTGTTGCAACCGGTAAACAGCAGATTAAATCCATTGAACTGGAAAAGGAAATTGTCGATCCTGATGATATTGATATGTTACAGGATATGATTGTTGCGGCTGTCAATGATGCCCTGAATAAATCTCAAGAAATGGTTTCAGGAGAAATGTCAAAACTGACAGGTGGTTTGAATATTCCAGGGTTAATGTAATGCGTCACTATCCACCTTCGCTCATTGCACTGATTCGACAATTGTCAAAACTTCCCGGAATAGGTGAAAAATCCGCCACACGTTTGGCGCTTCACATATTAAAAGCTTCAGCAAGTGAAGCCAAAAATCTTGCGGATAGTATCTATGCTGTGAAAGAAAAGATTCACTTTTGTCCGAGATGCTTTGGACTGACAGATCAGGCAATGTGTCATATTTGCAGTGATCCAGATCGGAATAAAAAACTGGTTTGCGTTGTTGAACAAACCGATGATATGGCATCAATAGAACGTTCTGGATCATTCAAAGGCATTTATCACGTTCTTCATGGCACATTATCCCCCATGAATGGCATTGGACCGGATGATATCCGGTTAAAAGAATTGCATGCACGTATCAAAACAGATGAAATTCAAGAAGTTATTATCGCTACCAGTACCAATGTTGAAGGAGAGGCAACCGCATCTTATATTGTTGACAATTTGTCTGGCATACCTGTTAAGGTTTCTCGAATTGCCACAGGTGTTCCGATGGGCGGCGATTTAAAATTTGTCGATCAGGTAACATTAAAGTGTGCCCTGGAACGTCGGTATGAATTCTGATAATAATCCATCAAAAAAAATATTTTAAGGAGTTTTATAATGAATACAAAAATTTGTTTTATCGTACTTGCTTGTATTTCTATCATGGCATGCACGACAACTTATGCCTGGGACAAAGTGGGATATATTAATCTTCAACGTCTGGTAAATGAGTCCAAAATGGGAAAAGCCGCAAAAGCAAATATTGAAACATTGCGGCAGAAAAAGCAAACAGAAATTGATAATCAATTAAAAGAAATTCAAGATCTTAAAGCAATTGTTGAAAAGAATGGCAGCTTGATGGGCGAAAATAATAAAGCTGAAAAAGTTGAAAAATTGCAACGCATGTATAAGAATTACAAACGTATGGTTGCTGATGCCAAAGAAGAGCTGGCCAACGAAGACAGTAAGCTGGTTTCTACAATTTTAGAAAAAGCAGATGGTGTACTCAAGCAAGTTGCGAAAAAAGAAAAATATTCCATTATTTTGAAGGACCCTGATGCCATCGGATATCTGGATCCAAAAGTGGATATTACTGATGAAGTTCTTCGGGCATTTAATAAGCTGGCAAAGTAAATTGTGTGGGGGGCACATTCCAAAAGCAGGCTCTGATTACAAAAAATCGAATTCCAGCCCGACATGCCATTGGCCCTGGTACTGCTGTCCGATATCCAGGGCATTGAACATAGAGCCGGAATACTGGATTAACCTGCAAAAAGAATATGATAAGTAAGCGATCATAAATTTTCGGGTAGATAAAAGTAAAATCAACTAAAAATGTTCTCCCGCCTGGAGCTGAAGCTCCAGGCTATTCCTGTGTCGTCCCTAAAGGGACTTGAAGTGTTTAATTAAAAAGACACTATAAGTCCCTTTAGGGACGACACATAAATAGCCTGGAGCTTCAGCTCCA
>Ga0272440_1004179_pt1 | contig 10467 bp, 6 predicted proteins | sample SSMMMBAug17_FD_192440 | JGI IMG/M metagenome (GOLD analysis project Ga0272440, IMG submission 192440) | Marine sediment archaeal communities from Little Sippewissett salt marsh, Falmouth, MA, United States - SSM-MMB-Aug17 | ecosystem: Environmental > Aquatic > Marine > Wetlands > Sediment ... | reverse complement strand
GGGTGTTTTTGAGTTTGTACCATTAATACGAACCCCCCCCTAACCCCCCTCAAGGGGGGAATTCAACCGAAACTTCTCACTATCTTATTAATATTCCAATATTTATCCTTAATTCAACAGCATTGCCCTAACCCCCCTCAAGGGGGAATTAGATCTTGGTAAATTCTTTTCCGGAAATCATCTAAAAAAGTTATTATTTTTTTTTATTAATCATAGCATTATTATAATATGTGATATTAAAATCATCAGAAAATCCTCTTAAAGATTCAGTAGCTCCTAATAATAATACATCGCCAGTTTTTTTTAACATTTTAGAAAATTTTTTAAAAAGTTCTCTTTTAAAAGACTCTGAAAAATATATTGTTACATATCTACATAAAATAATATCAAATGAACCTAAAGGCATAAAAGAGTTTTGAAGATTAAATTCTTGAAAACTTACATTTTTTTTAATTTCCTTGTTAAGAGTCCAATAATTTCCTTGTTGTTTAAAATACTTATTTTTTTTATCTTCAGGCATACCTCTGCTCATAGAAATTGTATCATATTTACCTTCTTTAGCGGTTTTAATAGCAGAAGAAGAAATATCAGTTCCAATTATTTCTACTTTATTATCTAAACTATAAATACCTCTTTTCATTGCTTCTTCATAAACGTAAATTGCAAGAGAATATGCTTCCTGTCCGGTTGAAGATGCAGCTGACCATAATCTAATTTTTTGACCAGAAAACATTCTTGAAAAAAGAGATGGTAAAGCCTCTTCTTTTATATAACTCCATGCACTGGGGTCTCTAAACCATGAAGTTTCGTTAGTAGTCATTGCATCAATTATTTTATTTTTTAAAGTACCAGTTGAGTCATTTCTAGCAATATAATGAAAATCTTGAAATGTATTTGCACCAACTTCTTTAGCAAGCTCCGAAAGTCTGGTTTCAATTAGATATTCTTTTCCATTTTCTAAAAAAATTCCACAATGAGTTTCAATATATTGCTTTAATAATATATATTCAGGCTCTGTTACATTTAACATCGGATTTTACCTTTCGTGACTATTTCTTCAATTCTGACAGCCATATTATCTAAAACAACAATTTCATCTGCATTGTCAGATTTTGCAACAGCACCGGGCATACCCCATACTACCGAGCTTGATTCATCCTGTACAATTGAATATCCCCCTTTTCTTCTTATAGCACTAACGCCTGCCATGCCATCATTACCCATTCCAGTCATTATTACAGTCAGAATATTGCCTCCAAAAATATTAATCATTGAACGAAAAAGAACATCAACAGCAGGCCTGCAACTATTTACTGGCGGGGTATCAACCAGCCCTATAATATAATCTGATGCACCTTTTCGAGCAACCATATGACGTCCTCCTGGTGCTATATACATTCTGCCATTTTTAATAACTTCTCCATCTTTTGCTTCTACAACTTCTATATTAGATAATTTATCAAGTCTTTCAGCAAGAGAAGCTGTAAACATAGGCGGCATATGCTGGACACATAATATTGGGACTTGAAACTCTTTGTTTATTAATGGTATTACTTTTAATAAGGCATTAGGGCCTCCAGTAGATACACCTAATCCCACAACGTCAATTTGTCCAATTTTTTTCTTTCCAGCAAGAGAAACTTTTATTTCATCTTTACTCTTTTTAGGAGTTTTTTCAACAAGCTTATCTATTGGCTTTTCACTAAATTTTTTCCATGATGGAATAGTATCTGGTTTTTTTAGAGATATTTTTTCTGGAATAGTTTTTTTAGGAGTTTTAATTGTTTTGTTATCAGAAATAGATATACTTCTGGCTTTTCTTGAAAATTTTCTTGTTTTAACAAGAGACATTAAAGGAAATAATGATGTTCTGAGCTTACTGATATTTTCTTCAGCACTGCCTCCACTTGGTTTTGGTATAAAATCAAGTGCCCCATTTTCTAATGCAAGAACTGTTAATTTTGCATTGCCTTCGTCAAAAGCACTTAACATTATTACTTCAATATGAGGATATTGAGTTTTAATAGATTTTAATGTTTCAAGTCCATCCATAACTGGCATATACATATCTAATAGAACAAGATCAGTTTCTGACATACCAATCCTGGATAAGGCAATTTTACCATTTGAAGCTGTTCCTACAAGTGTAGCACCATCAATTTCAGATACCAGCCTGGACAATATTTGCCTGTAAGTAACTGTGTCATCTACTACTAATATATTTAAATCAGCAGCCATTCATAGACTCCTTAAGATTTGGGGTTGATTCTTTTCATTATTCAGAATAATAAAAATTACTAAAAAAATAGATGTTTAACCTTAAAATTATTTTATTTTTTATAAATATTTGAAAAATTAATATTTTGAAATTGGAATTAGGAATCATTATGATTTTCATAACTATGACAAGGTAAATAATACAAATATCTTTCTAAATCAATTCATTTATTGCTATTAATAAATAATTATCTGTAATATTTGATTATTTTTAGATTTATTATAAATTAAAAATATTATTAGTTAGATAATCAAATTTTATCTTCTTATTTTTCAATAGGCAGACATAAATATATACAGATATTTACAGAAACATAATTGTAACATAATAAAAATTGAATTATATAATCATCCAACTTTTTTTCGCTTTTCGTGTGGACTGACAAGGACAGCCACAGGCTTACATTCTATACGATTGAACAAAACAAAGTTGCTTTATTACTTATATTTTTTTATTACTCTACTAAAGGGTGTGTCCCAACTTTTAAACATAACAATATTTAACTAAAATTATAAAAGGGTAGAGAAAAAATTAAGTTAGTATTATTAGCCTAAATTATTTAGCTCCATAGTAGCGAAATCTTTGTAGAAATATTGATGGCATAGTATTTATAGTTCCATAGGAGCGAAATCTTTTAAAATAAACACAAACAATCATACGCATGTTTTATTTTAATTAGGATTGCATCCAAGAATATAAATTTTTTAAATGTGTAAGTTTTTAAATATTTTTTTGTCTATTGTAATAAAAAATTATAAAATATATTTATTTTTTCTTTTTTATCCCAATTTAATTGATTGAGATAATTTTTTTATAATATAAAGGAAAATTACATTATTTAAAACTATTACAACTTGAAAAAAAAATTTAAATAATATATATATTAAAAATTATTTTTAAAAAATTTAATTTTCAAATAAATCAAATATATAAAAAAAAATCAAATATAAAAAAATATTTATTCAGGGAGTTATAAAATGAATCATTCTTTAATAATAAAAAAAGAATATCTAAAAAGAAATTTATTTATTTTAAAATATGTTATTGGAATTTTGTTTTCAATAATTTTTATATCAACTGCAATTGGAAAAATTGAAACAGGTAAAAGCTTACAAAAGATTGATATAATAACAAAAGAATCTAAAACTAAAATGTTAAATGAAATAAATGAAAAGGTTGATACTTTAAATAGTGGTGATGATAAGCTAAAATGGAAGGGAGTAGATATAGCTTTAGGAACTGCTTCTGTAAGCGGTGTATTTTATCCTGTAGGAAAAGGAATAAGCAGAATGATTAATGAAGGTAGTTCTATTCATAAAATTAGATGTTTTGCTTATAGTACAAGTGGATCTGTGTATAATATTAAGGCCATTCAAAGAAAAGAATTAGATATTGCAATAACAAGAGAAGATCTTGTCTATGAAGCCCATAAAGGTGAAGGTCGTTTTAAAGATTATGGGTATGATAATGAACTTAGACTCATAACTCCATTATATGGGATGCCAGTTGCAGTTATTGTGAAGAAAAATCTATATGTGCCTGATTTTTATAGTTTAACTGGAAAAAGAATTAATATTGGTAATCCTGGTTCTGGAAAAAGAACTGTAAGTGATCTTATTTTTAATGCACTTGACTGGACTTATAAAGACTTTGACAGAGTCTCAGGATTATCAACAAAAGAAATGGGTAATGCCTTTTGTAGAGGAAGTGTTGATATTTTAATTGAATTATTAGGAATACCAGCTGCTTTTTATCATAGAATAACTAATGAATGCTCAGGAAAATTTGTTGAAATTCCTACAGTAGTTATTCATAAGATTAAAAGGAATAATCCTTTTATAAAAAACGCAATTATTCCTGGAGGGCAATATCCAAACAATCCAAAAGAAGTTAATTCTTTTCAGATACAAGCAATATTAATAACCTCAAAAAGAGTAAAAACTGAAATTGTTTATCAAATAACTAAATCGATTTTTGGAAATATAAATGAATTTAAAAAATTACATCCTGCTTTATGGGGCTTTAATCATAAAAATTTAACAAATTCAGATCAGCCAATTCCTTTTCACAAAGGTGCTTTACAATACTTTAATGAGATAAAACATTAATAATATTGTAATTTAATATAATATTTTTTTATTAAATTACTTTTATAAAAAAATCATAAAAAGGAGAAAAAAGATATGGGAAATATTGTTGAAGCCTGCGAAGGTTGTTCAAAAATTGTGGATGATAACTGTAGTGTTTATCCAAATCCGCAGGCTGTTATGAAAAGAAATTCAAAAATTGGATGTTCTTTTAATTTTAAAACTGAAGAAAAAGCAAAATCTAAAGTTCGTGTTGGTCAACAAAAACAAAAGAAGAAAAAATAAAACTAAAAAACATTTTATAATTATATTATTATTATTAATCTGACTATCGATGTTTTTTATAGCAAATGTTTTCATTGATTTATAATCTTGCTTAAGTGTCTGAGGAATAATACTTTTTCATAATAATCTTAAACTTTAAGTCTGTGTTTATAATTAACTTAAGGTTTAAGTCTTTCATAAATGTATCCGCTTTATACTCAATCATAATTTAATTCTAAAAAAAAATTGTTTTTCCTCAGACAAATTTCACTTAGCTTTATTTATTATTTTTTCCCTTCATTTTATGGCTTTGTCCTTTTGTATAAGTGCTTGGTTATATGCTCAAATAAATGGGGTGGGTGCAGTGGACAAAGTGGACACAGTTGACGCAGTGGACACAGGGTGCAACACAAAAAAATTGCACTTTATTTCATTCGCATACGTCTACAAGTGTTGTGGTTTTATAAATTATTGAATATAAAACATTTTTATTAATACATTTTTTTGGAACAAAGGAACATAAATCTTTAAATGTTCTCATGTTCTCATCGATCTCGTTCCCAGGCTCTGCCTGGGAACGAGATTGATAAGATTATGTTAAATATTAATTAGTTAAAAAAACACAACACTTGTAGACGTATGCGATTTCATTTAATGATTTTAGTGCATTTTTTAGCCCTGAAAGGGCGTAACATACCAGCCCAGGGCAACGCCCTGGGTAAAAACATTTCAATGGTTTAAGCTCTGAAAGGGCGTAACATATCATTCAGGGGCAACGCCCTGGGTAAAAATATTTCAATGGTTTAGCCCTGAAAGGCCGGCATATAAAAGAACAATAATAAAAGTTAGCCTATTTATGTAGCGCCCTTACAGGGCTAAAACTTTTTTTTATATTTACCCTGGGCGTTGCCCTGGGCTGGTATGTTACGCCCTTTCAGGGCTAAGAAAATAGTGCAACTTTTTTGTGTTGCACCTGTGGACACATTGGATGCATTTGGTTTAAAAAATAATATCTACTTTGTCAACTGCGTCCATATAAACCTTTTTTAATGGCAAAAACATTTATAATTAAATCTAATAGAACAATTTTTTAAAAATTTTTTGAATGCTTACATTTAATTTAAGCAAAAAGCTATAGGTAGATACTATGAATAACACATATGAGGTAAAAAGAACAGACACTAATGAAATATATCAGCCAATTCGTCTTTATTATAGTTTATTTAATAAATATGCGGTAAATATTATATTTTCAAGATTAAATTGTATGGAATTTGACAAAGAAAATGACCGATGGACATGGTATTTAATGAAAGAAGCAAAAAGAGTTAAGGCAGTAATCCCATATAAAAAAACAATTTTTAACAAAAAGATAATAAAACTTGGCAATTTTTATTGCAAGAATGATGATGAAATGTATTGTGATTTTTTTTCATTTGAAAGAGCTATGCATGCAATATTATTTCTTGATAAATATATATATAACAAATTTGCAATGGTTAGTCATGCTGCTGTTGTTAACAAAGTATTTAATGAAGATGAAAATTATGATTATGAAAATTTTGATATTTTTTTTGAACATAGCAATATAAAAGAAGATTCACTTGAAGATATGGTATCTGATATAAAAAAACTGTCCCAGATAGAAAATCCTCAAAAAGGTATAAAATTGCTTCTCAGTTATTATGAAAATAAAATGAAACAACCATTTCCTGAATATGAAAAATTAAAGTTAAATTTTTATGATACTGGTATTGAGCCAATAAGATCAGCACTTTCATTAAGGCAGCATGAATCAATTCAGCATTGGAAGGGTGATAAAAATTATTCTTCTTATGAAATTTATGAAAAAATTTTAAGAAAATTAGAGTCTTATAAAGGAAATGATTAAACTTTTAAAAAAAATTTTTATTATCGCTATATGCATCTTTTGCCTATTTTTTTCTATATTAATCTTATCATCTGATTTAATAACAAGTCTAATAGAAGATCAAATTAATAAACAGATTCCAGGTTCAATTAATGTTAAAAGCTATAGCTTTTCAATATTTAATGGTATTTTAATATTAAAAAATTGTGATGTTTTTGATTCTTATCACAATAAACTTGCAGGTTTTAGCAGCCTTGATATTGATATAGACTATAAAGAAATATTAAAAGGAGAGTTTTATATTAAAGAATTAGTCTTTAATGAACCATGGACTACTTTAAGTAAAACTAAAGATGGTGATTTTAATATAACAAGCCTATTGCCAATATTTGAAATTTTTTTAAAAAATAATACCCCTCAAGAATTTGAAATCAATAGTCAAAAACCTCAAAAAAGTATTGTAAAATCAATAAAAATTAATAATGGTTTAACTTTTTACGAACAAAAAGATAAACAGATTAAAATATCTATCGAAAATATAGATATATTCACAAATGATAATAACTTATCAGCCCTGGGCAATATTATAATTAATTATAAAGACAAATTAGAGAATAAAATTGGCAATTTCAAAATAAATGCTTCTTTTGAAAATGATGACGTAATGATTGATTATTTGTTTGAAGCTTTAACTGCTCAATCTACATATACTGTTTATAATAATACATTAAGTTTTCTAAAAAAAATATCTTATGATCTTGACATGGATTTAGATTTGAAAGTTAAAAATATTAAAGATATTCTTGATATAAAAACAGATATATCAGGTGATATTTCATTAAATTTAACATCTTGTGGAAATGCAAATAATCCAGATACACATCTTGATATACTATTAAAAAATGGAAAATTTCAAAAATTATTAATAAATAAGGCATATTTTAATATTAATATTATTGATAGAATTTTAAATCTTGAAACTTTAAATATTGCTGCAGGTTCTGGAAACTTAGGAATTTCTGGAACTATTGATATGCGTAAAACATTTGAAAAGGGATTTTTAGAAAAACCTGAAGAATCGAATTTAATTTCATATGTTTTAAAATTACGAGAAAAAAATTTTTTAAATGAATATGTAATAAACAATTATTTAAATTGTGAACATAATTTATCAATGTTAATTAAAGGTAATGGTATCTATCCTGAAGATATTGATGCTGATTTTTTGTTAAATTTTATTGGAAACAATATATATAATAATGAAAATAAACGAATTGATATAATAGCTGAATCAAAGGGTAATATAAAAAATCAGCAAATACATATTAACGACTTATATGTAAAATCTGGAGATAATTGCCTGAATGCTTCAGGAGACTATAATATAAAAAAAAATGAAATAGATGCAGCAATAGATATTAAAGATTTTGATCTGGATGAAAATATAGCACCATTAATATCAAAAAGTATTTCTGGAAGCCTTAGTTTAAACACAACTATTTCAGGAAAGATTACAAAGCCAATAGTTAAAATGAAATTTAATTCTAAAGATATTGCTTTTAATAATATCACAACTGGTTCTATAAATATTTTAGCAGATATTGATGATAAACAAAGTCTTAATATAATAAAAGCAAGTATTAACAGCAAATCATCAAATGCAAAAATGACCTGTGAAATAAGTAATTTTTGGGATGTAATTTCCAATAATGAAAAAATTATTCCGCAGCATCTTAGTTTTTTTGCAGATAATATCAAAATAGAAGATTTTTATTCAATATATAAAGCAAATGCATCTATAGATATTAAACTAGATTCAGATAAATCCATAAAACCTGTTGGATATGCAAATATTGTTGCTAAAGATATTAGTGCCGGCTTTTATAATTTTCAGGCATTTCGATTAACATCACAACTTAAAGAAAATTTAATTAATGTTGAATCATTAAAAATAATATTTAGCGGATCTGAAAAAATTGAAGCAGAAGGCTGGCTGTCATTGGATAAATCTTTTGAGTTTAAAGTAATATCAAATGGAATTTCAACAAACAGATTATTAGATCAAAAAAAATATTATATACCATACGATGCAGTTAAGCTTTCTTTTGATGGTAAGGGGCTGCTTAATAATCCTCAAATTAATGGTGCAATAGGTTTTAGTAACTATAATCAAATAAAAAAATTTAAAAATTTTTCAATTAAATGTAATTTAAAGGATAACTTATTAAACATTAAGGCAAATCCATGCTTTTTTATTGATTCTTCTTATGACATCAAAAAAGACAATATTTCTTTATCTATTATATTTAATAAAACTGATTTATCCAAATATTTTACTTTATTTGGATATAGTGATTTTGGTGGAACGTTAAATGGAAGTATTAAAGCTGTTATTAATCCAAAAACATATGATCATAATGTTTCAGTTGATATTTCTAACTTTGATATAAAATATAATGACAATCAAGTTATTTATGGACAAAATATTTCTGGTTATATTAATGATAATAATTTTTTAGCAAAAAATATACAATTAATATTACCCGGTAATGGTTCTTTAAATGCATTTATAAATGGAAAATATAATAATTTTTATAATTTAGATCTAAAAGGAAAAGTTCCAACATCATATTTATTATTTTTTACAGAAAAAATAACTGAGCTGTCCGGTAATATTATTTTAGATCTTAATGTTAATAATAAAAATAGTTTTCATGAAATAAATGGTGATATTTCACTTTCAAACATTGGTTTTCAAATTCCAGAAATTTTAAATAGAATTCAATCTTTTAATGGAAAATTAAAAATAAAGTCAAATAAGTTAATTATCAAAGATACAAAGGGGCAGCTTGGCAATGGTAAGTTTGAATTTAATGGAGAAGCTGATTTTTCAGGTCTAAAAACTTTAAGACCCTCAAATATGAATTTAACATTTAATGCAAACAATCTTCCTGTTTATATTTCTGATACACTTGATCTTATATTAAATTCCCAGCTTGAAATATCTTTAAATAAAAAATCAATGATTAAAGGAGACATAATTGTTTTAGAAGGTATATTTTACAAAGACATAAATTTAAACATGGCTTTATTAGAAAAGGTAAGCAGGAAAAAAAGAACAGAAGATATAAAAAATGGCTATTTAAACAATTTATTTAATGATGTAAACTTTGACATTTCAATAAAAAGCAGATCATTATTTAATGTTGAAAACAACTATGCTAAACTTAAAATAAATCCAGATTTAAAGCTTATTGGTAATATTAGTAATCCTGTAATAAGCGGTAGAGCTGAGGTTGATTCAGGTGAAATAATATTTCAAAAAAATAGTTTTGTTCTTTCTAAGGGAGTTATTGATTTTATTAACCCTTATAAAATAGAGCCTGTTTTTGATTTTAAAGGAGAATCGACTATTCGCCAATGGGATATTATATTAGAAATAACAGGCACTCCTGAGGATATAAAGTTTAATATTCAATCGAATCCTTCATTAGAACATGCAGATATTATTTCCCTTCTTGTTTTAGGAAAGACCACAAGAGAATTTGTAGAAAAAGAAAAAGGTAATACCCAGACAACAAGCCAAATGCTTACAGAATTACTTGGCTCAGTTATAGAAAACGATATAAAAAAAACAACAGGTCTTGATGTTTTCAAAATTGAAGCATCAGAAAAAGATGTTAGTGAAGATAATACTAACGAATCTGAAAGTATAAAAGTTACAATAGGAAAGGATTTATCAAAAAGACTAAGTCTTAAATATGCAATGGAAAGCGATAGTGGAGAAATTATTCAACAAACTCGTGCTGATTATAAATTATTAGAAAATTTAATTTTAAGAGGATTTCAAGATACTAAAGGAAGCTATGGCGGTGAATTACATTTTCGAATGGAATTTAGATAGTATCTTATTACTCAATGTTCAAGTTTTTATTTCTTGACATTCGTAAAGTCAATCTAACGTGACC
>Ga0272440_1004178_pt1 | contig 10467 bp, 6 predicted proteins | sample SSMMMBAug17_FD_192440 | JGI IMG/M metagenome (GOLD analysis project Ga0272440, IMG submission 192440) | Marine sediment archaeal communities from Little Sippewissett salt marsh, Falmouth, MA, United States - SSM-MMB-Aug17 | ecosystem: Environmental > Aquatic > Marine > Wetlands > Sediment ... | reverse complement strand
GAGACGATTTTGAAAAGGTAATGAAAGCTGTTCCATCTATACAGCCAGAGCCGCATGACCTTATTCCATCGTAGCTACAGATTTAGTCATAAAGATTTTGGACTACGTTCCCAGATAAAAATTCGTCATCGACGTACTATTGTACGCCTGCGGATAATTTTGATCTGGCGCCTTGCCAAAATCTTTATGACTAAATCTGTAATAAAAAAAAGTGCTGGTTAATCAAAATTGCAATTAGATAGAACATTATCTAAGTATATTGAAGTTCGTATTTATGAAAGTCATTGTTTGTTAGTATTTAAGTGATTTCCGGAAAAGAATTTACCAAGATCGAATTCCCCCCTTGAGGGGGGTTAGGGGGGTGTTTTTGAGTTTGTACCATTAATACGCCCCCCCTAACCCCCCCCAAGGGGGGAATTAAGACTTTGGTAAATTCTTTTTCGGAAATCACCTTAGCTATAGCAATATTTAAATATATTGATCTTAGTATCTGTGAAAGTCAGTGTTTGTCCGTGTCTGTCCGTGTCAAAATAAAAAAACTTGGATTATAATAGTTAATTCTGACAAAAAATAAGGAGAAAATATAAATCAATATGGAAAAAAATGATATAAATCCAAAAATTCCAAAAATTCCAATAATAAAACGCCTATGGGGTCTTATTCCCTATATTTTCCTTATTTTGATTATTATGATATCAGCCAGTCTTTATAACCAAGTTCAAAAAAAGGCTCAGATATTAAAAAAACAATCAGAATCTCAAATTATTGAAGAAAAACCCCCTATAAATGTTGTTACTATGAAATTGGAAGCAAAGCCAATTCGTGATATTATTAACCTTCCCGGCATAACTACACCCTGGGTTAAATTAGATATTTTATCTGAAGTTCGAGGAAAGGTTGTTAAACAGCTTATAAAAGAAGGCAGCAGAGTTAAGAAAGATCAGCTGCTTTATGTTATTGACTCAAGAGATTATAAAAATAATTATGACTCAATAAAGGCTTCATATGAAGCTTCGTTGTCTTCTTTACGACGCCTTAAAAATTTGTATTATGAACAGCTTGCAACTCAATCACAATTAGATGAGGCTCTGGCTCAAACTCAGTCTCTTAAGGCTAATATGGATAATGCTTTGTTAAATGTAAAAAGATGCAATATTCGAGCTCCAATTTCCGGGGTAATTAATTGTCGTTGTGTTGATTATGGTAAACTAATTAATATTTCTGACAAGGTTTCTGAAATTCTTCAATTTGACAAGATCAAAGTAAGTGTAGGAATTCCTGAATCTGATGTAGATGCTGTTAGAAAAATTGATACTTTTATGGTTAAAATTGATGCACTTAATGGAAAATTATTTAAAGGACAAAAGTATTTTTTATCAAAAACTGCTGATCAGGCTGCAAGATTATATAATTTAGACATTGTAATAAACAATTCAAATTTTGAAATTTTACCTGATATGTTTGCACGCGTAGAAATAATAAAATCAGAAATTTTAAATGGTATTTCAGTTCCTTTATATTCTGTTATTAATAGAAATAAAAAGCAGCAAGTATTTGTGGTTGAAAATAATATTTCGTATTTAAGAGATGTTAAAACAGGGCTTCAAGAAAATTTTCGAATCCAAATTACAGATGGTTTAAAAATCGGTGAGGAAGTAATTGTAGTTGGCCAAAGAAATGTTACTAATGGTCAGAAATTAAATATAATAAAATCTATTAAAGATATAAAGGAACTCGTTAATTGATTATCTCAGATACAGCAGTTAAGAATCGTATAAGCGTATTAGTTCTTTCAATTATGATAATTGTATTTGGATCTTATTGCTATATAGTCCTTCCTAGAGAAAGCTCACCAGATATTACAATTCCTTTTGTTTTTGTATCTACATCATATAAAGGCGTATCATCAAGTGATATTGAAAATTCAATAACTATTAATATTGAAAAAAAATTGAAAGGACTGGACAGGGTAAAGAAAATTGAATCTGTTAGTTCTGAAGGGCTTTCACAGATAAATATAGAATTTTTGCCTGACACAAATATTGATGAAGTATTACAAAAAGTAAAAGATAAAGTTGATGAAGCAAAGGCTGATTTGCCCGGAGATTTGGAAAATGATCCACAGGTTTTTGAAGTTAATTTTTCTGAAATGCCAATAGTTGTTTACTCCCTTAGCGGTACATGCGGGCTTGCTAAAATAAAAGAAATTGCTGATGATTTAGAAGATGATATCGAAGCTATACCGGGTGTTTTAGAGGTAGATGTAACTGGAGGACTTGAAAGAAATATTAAAATTGAAGTTGATCCTGATAAACTTGCATATTATAGAATTCCAATAACTGTTTTTCAAAATGTTGTTTCAGGTGAAAATCAAAACACTTCCGGCGGCTCAATAACTCTCGGACATGGCAGATATCAACTGCGGATTCCTGGAGAATTTTCAACTCCTGATGAAATATATGGACTTGTTGTCAGCTCTTTTAATGGCAGGCCTGTTTATTTAAAAGATCTAGCAAAAGTTGTTGATGGTTATAAAGATGAAAAAAGCAGATCTCGTCTTGATGGAAAAAGCTCTGTTAATATTTCAGTAAAAAAAAGAGTTGGTGAAAATATTATTGCTATATCTGAACAAATTGATAAGCTTATTGAAAATTCGAGTAAATCATGGCCTGACAATACAAAAATTACTAAAATGATGGATAGAGCTAAAGAAATTCATCTTATGGTTGCTGATTTGGAAAATAATATCATTTCAGGATTACTTCTTGTTATTATAGTTTTGTTTTTTGCTCTTGGTTTTAGAAATGCTCTGCTGGTAAGCCTTGCAATTCCTTTTTCAATGCTCTTATCATTTATAATTTTGCAGTCAATTGGTATAACACTTAATATGGTTGTTTTATTTAGCCTTACTCTTGCACTTGGTATGCTTGTAGATAATGCAATAGTAATTGTAGAAAACGTTTACAGGTATATGCAACAGGGAGTAGGCAGAATAGAAGCTTCAATGAAAGCAACATCAGAGGTTGCATGGCCGGTTATAGGCTCTACCTTTACTACTCTTGCAGCTTTTTTGCCAATGATTTTTTGGCCTGGAATTATGGGCGAATTTATGAAATATTTGCCTGAAACATTACTTATTACACTTTTTTCAAGTCTTGTTGTTGCTATGATAATTAATCCTGCTCTTATTTCTATGTTTATGAAACTAAAAAAATCCAATTTACCTGAATTGCAAGATGCTCTGTCTGAAGATAACAGAAATATTGCAAATAAAATTGAAAATAAAGGTGAGTCTCCAATTGAAATAAAAGGCATAATTCTTGAAACATATGATAAATTATTAAGATTTGCATTAAAATATAGAATCCTTACAATTATTATTTCTTTTTTATTTTTAATAATTCTTATTCAAATATGGCTTCTTGTAGTTGGTATTGAAAAACCTGTTGAGTTTTTCCCGCCAATTGATCCTAAAAATTGTTATGTAAACATTGATACTCCTGAAGGTGCTGATATTGATTATATTGATAATATTGTCAAAAAAGTAGAAATTGCAATTAGCGGTATTGATCATAGTGAAAAGGTTAATGATTTAATATATGAAAAAGCATATTTCCAACAAAAACATCTAAAAAGTAATAATGAAGAGTTTTATGGCCCTTTTGACTTAAACAATATTGAGCATATTTATGCAAAGGCTGTTGAGACATCGTCTAATAGTCTTTTTGAAAGAAATTCACCAAATCATATTGGCATTCAGTTCTTAGACCTTGAAGATAGATTAACACCATCAGCAAAAGATTTAGATATTATCAGGCAAAGAATAAAGTCAGTTGCAGGAGCAAAAATAACAGTTGCAAAAGAGCAGGAAGGCCCTCCTACAGGAGCTCCAATTAATATTGAAATCTCAGGAGAAAATTTTTTTGAGCTTGGAAAAATCGCAAAAAAAATGTGTGATATAATTTCAAATATTGAACATGTTAAGGATGTAAAAGATAATTATGTAGAAGCAATACCATCAATCAAGCTGACTATAGACCGACAAAAAGCAGCTTTATTTGGACTATCTACAAATTTAATAGGTTTTGTAATTAAAACAGCATATAATGGACAGGATATTTCAACTTATAGAGAAAACGATGAAGATATTGATATTACTGTTACATTAAGCGAAGAAGATAGAAATGCTACAGATGTTTTGGCAAAATTGATGATTCCATCTCCATCAGGCCAACTTGTTCCACTTACAACCATTGCAAAAATTGATTATTCTGGCGGTATTGGTGATATTGTAAGAATTAACCATAATAGAGTTGTTACAGTTTCTGCCAATATTGATGAATCAAAAATAACAGGACCTGTTGCAAGGCAAAAAGCTGAAGAATTGCTAAATAAAATAACAATTCCACCTGGATATTCTTTTAAATTTACTGGAGAATTTGAAGATCAACAAGAATCAGAAGCCTTTCTTCAAAGAGCCTTTGTTATTGCCCTTTTTCTAATTTTTTTGATTTTAGTAACTATTTTTAATTCAGTAACTCAGCCATTAATTATAATGACATCTGTTATCCTTTCTTTGGGAGGTGCTTTTTTAGGTTTAGCTGTTCTTAAATCTCCATTTGGTGTTATTATGTCTGGAGTTGGTGTAATTTCACTTGCAGGAGTGGTTGTTAATAATGCAATTGTACTGATTGATTATACAAACAAATTAATTGAAAGATCAATGAGTACTATAGATGCTATAGCTGCAGCAGGTGCTACTAGACTGAGACCTGTTCTTTTAACTGCAATTACAACAATTTTAGGACTTATTCCAATGGTTACAGGTGTTTCTTATGATTTTCATAAAATGTCGTGGTCGTTTGTAAGTGAATCAACACAATGGTGGCAATCTATGTCAATTGTTGTGATTTTTGGTCTGGTTATTGCTACTTTTTTAACATTAGTAGTTGTCCCGGTTTTATATTCATTAAATGAATCAATAAAGAAAAATATTTCTGGCATTGTTTCAAAAATAAAATAAAATATAACAGTTGAATATCATGTAATATATTTATACTAACTGTTTGAAAAAATTATAATTGAATAAAAAAAATTTATAAAACAGGAGGAAAAAATGAAGAAATATTTTGTTATTTTAGGAATTTTTTTGTGTTTTTTTTCATGCTTTGATTTGTCAAATAATATATTAATGGCAAGAACTCATTTTGTTACAATTGGAACAGGTGGAATCACAGGTGTATATTATCCAACAGGAGGAGCTATTGCTAAAATAGTCAATAAGAAGAAGAAAGTTTATAATATCAGATGCACAGTTGAATCTACAGGAGGTTCTGTATTTAATATTAATGCTATAACTGCAGGTGATCTTGAATTTGGTGTTGTTCAATCTGACAGACAATATCAGGCATGGCATGGTCTTGCGGAATGGGAAGCAAAAGGTCCTCAAAAAAAAATAAGATCTGTTTTCAGCATTCATCCAGAATCTGTAACTTTACTTGCAGCTGATGATTCAGGAATTAAAGAAATATCTGACTTAAAGGGAAAAAGAGTTAATATTGGAAATCCAGGATCAGGACAGCGTCAAAATTCTATTGATGCTTTAACAAATGCTGGCATTAATTTTATTACTGATCTTAGAGCAGAACAGGTAAAAGCATCTGAGGCACCTGGGCTTTTACAAGATGAAAGAATTGATGCGTTTTTTTATACTGTAGGACATCCTAGCGGAGCATTCAAAGAAGCAACTGCTGGAAGAAGAAAAACACATTTTGTTAATATAGGAAAAGTTGAAAATTTATTAAAAATGTATCCTTATTATGCAAAATCCTATATTCCAATACAATTTTATCCAAGAACTTCAAATAAGAATGATATAGAAACTTTTGGAGTTAAAGCCACTTTTGTAACTTCAACAGATGTCAGTAATGATATTGTTTATGCAATTACAAAAGAAGTTTTTGATAATTTTGAAAAATTTAAAAAATTGCATCCTGCTTATCAGGTTATAACAAAAAAATCTATGTTAGAAGGAATGACTGCTCCAATTCATCCTGGAGCTTTAAAATACTATAAAGAAATTGGCTTTAAATAATTAGCAAAATGGTAGTGCTGTTGAATTGAGCTGTTTTTTTATAGTGGACAGTGGACAAAGTGGACGCAGTGGACAAAGTGGACGCAGTGGACAACGTGGACGCAGTGGACGCAGTGGACGCAGTGGACGCAGTGGACGCAGTGGACGCAGTGGACGCAGTGGACGCAGTGGACAAAGTGGATGTATAATTTTTTTAAGTCCACTTTGTCCACTTTGTCCACTGTGTCCACTTTGTCCACTGTCCACTGCCCACTGAAAAAATACTTTTTTTCAAAAACTAAAGGTGAAAAAATGCAATCTAACCAACATGATGTAAATAATGAAGATGGCTTAAATTTAGCAAAAAAAATGGCAGAAGAAGAAGAAGGTATTTATAGAAGCATTGAAGGATTTTCCAAATATATAATACCTTCAATTGCTGTATGCTGGAGTATATTTCAATTATCAATTGCAAGCTTTTTAATAATTGACACTGTATTTATAAGAGCAATACATCTTGGTTTTGCTCTTTTAATTGTGTTTTTAAATTATCCTATGTTAAAACAAACTCGCTTTGGCCTTGAAATGCTTTCTACAAAAAACAGGATACCAATAATAGACTATATAATAAGTATTATTGCCTGTATAGCTGCCTTATATATTGCAATAGACAATCAAGGGCTTATAACTAGAATTGGATCACCTATTAACAGGGATTTAATTTTTGGAGTAATTTTAGTTGTTTTATTGCTTGAGGCATCTAGAAGAGTTATAGGCCCTGCACTTCCGACAATTTCCATAGTTTTTATTATCTATGCCTTTTTAGGCCCATATATGCCAGATTTAATTGCATTTAAAGGTGTTTCTTTGCAAAGATTTATTGGGCAGATGACTATGTCAACAGAGGGAATTTATGGCATACCTTTAGATGTTTCAGCAACAATAGTATTCTTGTTTGTTCTTTTTGGCGCTATGCTTGATAGAGCTGGAGCTGGGCAATATTTCATCCAACTAGCACTTAGTATGTTAGGCGGTTTTAAAGGAGGACCTGCAAAAGCAGCAATTATGGGAAGCGGCCTTACAGGTCTGGTTTCAGGTTCCAGTATAGCTAATATTGTAACAACAGGAACTTTTACTATTCCGCTTATGAAAGATGTTGGGTATCCCGCAAAAAAAGCTGCTGCAATTGAAGTCGCTGCCAGTACTGATGGACAACTGGCACCTCCAATTATGGGAGCTGCGGCTTTTATAATTGCAGAATATGTTAATGTTCCATATGTTGATGTAATCAAAGCCGCTGCTATTCCTGCATTTGCTTCATATGCTGCTCTTTTTTTTATATCACATATTGAGGCTTCAAAATTAGGACTTGAAGGAATTCCAAGAAAAGATTTACCACCATTTTTTAAAACTCTTTTTAGCGGCATACATTACCTTATCCCGCTAATGTTTCTAATATTTGAACTTGTATTTATGAGACATTCTCCAGAACTTGCTGCATTTAAAACTATTATGATGATGATTGTAATAATGATTATGCAGCACCCAATAAATGCATTAAGAAATAATAAGCCTGTTTTACCTGCTGTTAAACAAGGTGTATATGATATTTTTGCGGCTTTTGCATCTGGTGCAAGAAATATGGTTTCAGTTGCCCTTGCAACTGCTGCTGCAGGAATTATAGTTGGTGTTGTTGCAATGGGTTTAGGCGGTTTAATAACACAGGTTATTGATACAATGTCTATGGGAAATATATTTTTAATGCTATTAATAACTGCTATTGCAAGTCTAATAATTGGAATGGGACTTCCAACTACTGCAACTTACATTGTTATGGCTTCTTTAACAGCCCCTGCTATTGTAACTATTGCTGCCTCTCAAGATTTTATTGTCCCATTAATGGCAGCACATCTTTTTTGTTTTTATTTTGGAATTCTAGCTGATGATACACCTCCTGTTGGGCTTGCCGCATATGCTGCGTCTGCAATAGCAAGATCAAAACCTATACCTACAGGCATACAGGGCTTTATGTATGATATTAGAACAGCAATTCTTCCATTTATGTTTGTTTTTAATACTGATCTGATACTACATGAGATTTATAGTTTCCCTCAGGCAATAATTATTTTTTTTATGGCATGCATTGGAAATTTTGCCTTTGCATCTGCAACTCAAGGGTGGTTTATTGTAAAAAATAAAATTTACGAAATTCCACTCTTTTTATGCGTAACTTTAATCTTAATGAGACCTGATCTTATCGCATCTTTATTAAAAATTCCTTATGATCAAAGATATTTTACATATTTGTTTGGTCTGGCAATTTATGGATTAATTTATTATATTCAAAAACAAAGACAAAAGTTTAATTAAGGTGATTGCCTGAAATAAAATTATTAAATAATGGCTACCCTTCAAGGCAATGGTCCACTTTGTCCACTGCGTCCACTTTGTCCACTGCGTCCACTTTGTCCACTGCGTCCACTTTGTCCACTGCTTCCACTTTGTCCACTGCTTCCACTTTGTCCACTGCTTCCACTTTGTCCACTGCGTCCACTTTGTCCACTGCGTCCACTTTGTCCACTGCTTCCACTTTGTCCACTGCTTCCACTTTGTCCACTGCGTCCACTTTGTCCACTGCTTCCACTTTGTCCACTGCTTCCACTTTGTCCACTGCGTCCACTTTGTCCACTGCTTCCACTTTGTCCACTGCTTCCACTTTGTCCACTGCTTCCATTTTTATTTTATCATATTATTTTTTTAAAGACTGAACAATTTGATCTATTTCTCCATTTGACTTCATCTTTTTTATAACCTCATCAAATTGTTTTTTAAACTCCGATATAAATGGAAATTTATCAATTTTTCGAGTAAAACCTAAATATCCATGATTTTGACTTGCTACAATTGAACTGCGAATTACTTTTGGATAATTGCTGATATCAATTAATTGATCATTAATATAAAAATCTATTCTACCAATAGATAGTTTTTTTAGAGAGGCTTCATTACTTTTTGCTTCATCTAATTTAATTTTACCTGCTTTAACTGCATCTGCAAATGCCTGTCCTCCCATTGAAACATGGTTCCATCCAAGATTTAAGCCGCCTCTTAATCCAAAGAAATCATCTGGCCATTTTTTTTTACCCCTTAATATTTCTTCAGTTGAAAAAACTATAACCTTTTCTGCCAGAATTGGCTCTGAAAAGTTCATCCAGGGAATACGTTTTTCAGCAAAATAAGGTGGAAATAATGCAACTCCATCACCAACTTTGATATTTTTTATACCTCTTTTCCAGGGAATCATAGTTATTTCAACATCGTAATCAGGCATATATGAAAACGCTTTTTTTAAAATTTCAACATAAATTCCTTTTGGAATTCTGTCTTTTTTTGTCATGAATGCATATGGTGGATAAGAATCATCACCATAAATTTTTACTTTTTGACCTGCAAAAGAAATAATAGATGAAAAAAAAGTCACAAAAAATACAGAAATAATTAATCTTAATTGAATGTTTCTCATAATGCCCTCCATTTTTAAAATTGTTTATAATTCTTACATTATTACATTAGAACTTACTTTTTTTAAGAGACTTTGTATTGTAGCTGGTAATTTATAAAATATTTATATTATGCGCTTTTATATATTTTGTTGTTATAAAACAACTTTGATTTTTCCAATAATATAAAGTGTATGTCTATGGTTGTCTGTGACTGTCTGTGTAAAAAAACAAAAAAGGATTATACTATAATATAAATCAAATATTATTTTTTTTACACTTGAATGTTATTTCTTTGCCAGTAATTGTTTGTTGTTGAAATTTTTATCTTGGTTAGCTTCTATAATTGATGGCCTCGTAAAAAGTGAATTTTACAAAAATCGGTATCAACAATTTAAAATTGTTACACAGATAAAAATCTCATTTTTTTAATTTTTATTTTACGAGACCATCATAATTGTTTTGGAAATTATTTTATGATTAACACTAATAAAATTATCAGACATTGTATTAATAGTCAAGTTTGATGATCTCGTAAAAAGTCATTTTTTGAAAAATTATAACTAATAATTTAAAATTGTTACACAGATAAAAGTCTCATTTTTTGACTTTTTACGAGACCATCAAGGTTAAAGCAAAATAGAGGTTATCTGGAATAATTTATTCTAATTATAGTCAACAAGATATTCTTAAAGGGTGCAACACAAAAAAGTTGTATTATTTTCTTAGCCCTGAAAGGGCGTAACATACCAGCCCAGGGCAGAGCCCCCAATACTGTTGAATTAAGGATAAATTATTGAATATTTTTGAAATTTATTCAAAAAGCCAAGATCGAATTCCCCCCTTGAGGGGGGGTAGGGGGGTGTTTTTGAGTTTGTACCATTAATACGAACA
>Ga0272440_1004177_pt1 | contig 10468 bp, 9 predicted proteins | sample SSMMMBAug17_FD_192440 | JGI IMG/M metagenome (GOLD analysis project Ga0272440, IMG submission 192440) | Marine sediment archaeal communities from Little Sippewissett salt marsh, Falmouth, MA, United States - SSM-MMB-Aug17 | ecosystem: Environmental > Aquatic > Marine > Wetlands > Sediment ... | reverse complement strand
GCTTGCTAACGCGCGCGGCTCAGATTAAAAACTGCCGAAATTTTCAGAGCCGCGCGCGTTAGCAAGCGGCATTGCACTTGAACAAATATAAAGCAGAATTTTGTTTTTCCGATACATATACATGAGCATACAAAAGAATAAAATCGTGTAGAGACGTAGCATGCTACGTCTCTACAGTACCTTTACCCCCACGAACAATTTATATGGGGAAGATATTTTTTGAGTATTCCTTAGAATTTCCTGCAAGAAATTAAAACTTTATAGAAAATCATAGATATGAACAATCATTTTTTCTATAACGCTCTTTTTGCCCCCAAAATAGAGCTATAGGCGGATTTGGGCCTAAAAAATTCGGATATTACATTTAATTTCAATTCGTTACTTTTGTCCGATCACAAAAAAAAATCCAGCGGGCAAATAAATGCCCGCTGAAAAAATGTTTATTTCATTAAGTGTGGATTTCAATTTTTCTGGGTTTCGCGGTTTCTGCCTTTGGGAGCACCACGCGCAAAATTCCATTTTTAAGTTCCGCCTGAATTTTACTTTGATCAATGACATTGGAAATTGTAAAGCTGCGTTTATAGTCACCAACCTTATATTCATTGTACAACAGTGTTCCCTGAGTTTCCTGCTTGACATGAGCATTGATTGTTAGTGTATTCTCGTTGAGATCAATATCCAAATCATCTTTAACTACACCGGGTAAATCGGCAATTAAAATTAATTCGTTATCATTTTCATAGATATCCACATCCGGGTTGAATACAGGACCTTCCCGGGTAAATTCCTGTGGATTCTGTACTTCTTTTTTGTCCACTGTCAATTCTTTTTCTGCCATGATACACCTCCTTACGCTGTTTTTATGTTAATTTTTCTAGGTTTGGCTTCATCGGCTTTTGGTAGAGATATGGTCAAAACGCCTAATTTCATTTCCGCGCTTACTTTTTCAGCATTGACAGGAAATGGTAATTGAATGGTTCGGCTAAATTGACCGCTGCCACGTTCTCGTCGATGATAACGAACATTTTTATCGGTTTCAGGTAATTTACGTTGTCCTTTGATATGAAGTGTATCACCCTCAACATTGATTTCTATGTCGTTTACATCAATTCCTGGTAATTCAGCAGTTACATAAATATTTTCTGAATCCTGATACACATTCAAAGCTGGAAAAACATTGCTGTTTCTTGTACGTCTCTGTGTGCCAAAAAAGTTGTCAAATAACCGGTTCATTTCATTTTGAAGAAGATCATACTGATAAATCCGATTTGTTGGTTGAAAAATTGTTGTATATGCCATAATATCACCTCCTGTTTTTCATCCTGGATCTTGCTTTCTGGTATCAGAAAGCAAGATCTGGGTATTGATAATTAATCTTTTGCCTCAATCTTAATTCGTTTACTCTCTTCCTGATGGGTCTTTTTGAGTTCAATCTTGAGCACGCCTTTTTTGTATGAGGCGTCCACATCAGATTGATCAACCTCTTCTGGTAATTGAACTGTTCGAGAAAAGCTACCATATGAACTTTCCACATGGTAATAATCACCTTTTGACTTATTCACTTCGTGCTTCTTGTTACCTGAAATTGTCAGATATTGACCATTCAAAGAAATATCAAGATCATCAACATCCATGCCAGGAACTTCAGCCTTTACGATAATGTTTTTCTTCTTATCAACAATATCAATTTTTGGTTGTAAACTATCTCCCAAACCTGGCATGTCAAAGAAACGATTGAATAAGCTGTCTGCTTCTCTCCTGAAATTTTCAATACTGTTTCCAGTATTGCTTAAAGATGTTTTTGACTTTCTCCATGGTAAAATATCAAACATTGTAAACACCTCCTTTTGATTTATTTAGTTATTATAACTATCTGCTATATTGAAATATTATTGTTTGATTTAAAGTTAACCATCATTTTGAGTTCGTCAATATTTTTTTACTTTTATATATTCATATTTATTTTTTTTATCAATATGTTATATAGTAAAAATCCCTCGTTAGAATAAATTTAATGCAGTTTTTTTTTTCGTCAAGGGATTAAAAAAAATATTTTGCGCATTTTTCATATTTTTTTGAAAGAAGTCAGCGAGCAGATGTCTAATCTTGGAACAGCAGCAAAAGCGATTGATCAGGTAACCGAAACAATTACTGAAATATCTGAGCAGACGAACTTGTTAGCATTAAATGCAACGATTGAGGCTGCACGCACAGGAGAAGCAGGTAAAGGTTTTGCAGTAGTTGCCAATGAAATTAAAGAATTGGCAAAGCAAACAAATGAATCGACACTTGATATACTGCAAAAAATAGAGGGTATTCAAAGGGTGACTGGTAAAACGATCAAGTCCATTGATAAAGTCAGTCAAGTCATCGAAGCAATAAACGAGGTCGTTTCGACAATTGCAACGTCTGTGAAAGAACAATCTGTTTCAACTAGAGAAATCACAAATAATATCTCACAAATTTCACACGGGATCAACGAAGTTAATACGAATGTTACCCAAAGTTCAAAAGTCACGCAAGATATCACACAAGAAATTAATGAAGTGAACCAGGCGTCTACAGAAATTGCGAACAGCAGTACAGAAGTTCGTCATAGCTCCGACAAACTTTCTGAGTTGGCAGGACATCTAAACATTCTTATTAGAAGATTTAAAGGATAAGGTTTTTTAAGGTCGGTCCACAAAAAAACTAATTGAAATTAAAGAAAATAGCTGTATTTATTTGACCCAAAACCTGCCTATAACGCTTTTTTTGGGGGGCAAAGTTAGAAAAAAAGACAAGTACCTGATGGAATAATATTAAATATCAAATAATGACATCCAAAACACATTGTTGGTCCTGAATTTTTTTGTTGTTTATGGCATGATATGCATAGTTCCTTCATGACATATTTTTTTTGTAAAGATTTTTTATTTTTTAACTCTTGAATGATGCCTTGTTTTTGTGAAAATATTAAATGACATTTATTACAATCATTTTGAATAACTTCATGCAAATGATGAGGAAAAGCAATTTTTCCCATAAAACCACCCTTAATCTGAATGATTTTTGGGATTTCACCTGCAATAGCTAAAGAGATTATTGCAATCAAACAAATAAAACAAATTGTTACTTTAGTATATACTTTCATTGTTTGTCCTTTCCAGATATTGAAATATATTTTGTATTATATTATATTATGGGTCAAGTCAAATGAATTGATACTCAAATAGCTAATGAGCTTAAAAATTAGCAAGGATTGTACAATGCAAATAAGGTATCCATTTATTTGACCTGAATCATAGTTTTAACAATAAATTCTTTGTTAGCAACTAATGGTATGAGTAAGCCTTTTAATCTTTCATGCACAATTAATCAATTACCAACAATTTACATATATGCCAAGTATTCTTTCGCAATACGTGTTAAGTAGAATACAATGAATAGGTGTGAGCTGCACCAAACGTTAAAAGGATTAGCTTTGATGTACAAACATGCTAAAACCACTGAAAAAAAATGGTAGTAAAATGCGCTCAGCGTTTGGTATTAGGTTGACACAGATATTATATTTCTAATTAATTTAAATGGTTACTAAATTCTCTTATTGCAAACTACCGCTAATTGTAATTTTTGTTACATACTATTAATTACCAATAGCTTTTTTTATAATAACCAATTACTTAAATATTTGCAATGACCTTTTGGTTATGTAGAAATATCGTTTTTTTCGTGAATAACCAATGCTTTCACGACAGATTCTATCAATGGGAGATAAAAATTGGATTGGCTGATGGGAATTATCTATGCGTTTTCCTGGATGAAGAAGGTTTTATGATCAACGTGCGTCACTATAAATTGTGGATTGTGGATTACAGATTCATTCTGGCATGATAGATGACCAGTTCCATTTTATTGATCGGCCCCCTTTTAACAACAACATTGCTGATATTTCCGCCTTTGTTTCGTGAAAAAGTCAATGGACTGGATGTTTTTTGGTTTTGCTCATAGGCTTGGTTTCGGTTTGACCTGCAATTTTGGTTAGACTCCTTGGATTTATCACAGCCCTTCTTATTGATTTTCCGCCCACATATGTTATTTCAATTACGTTTTTAATCGTTGGTGTTGTTGGTATTTTGTTTTCGTCGAGATAAATATATAAAATAGGCTTGCATTTTGTTTATGTTTTTAATATTTTTGATTTATAATAGACATGTAATAAGGAGAAATAATCATGTTAAATATTGGAAAATCCATTCGTATGGAAAGGTTAATGGATCGTAATAATGGACGAACTGTCATTGTGCCAATGGATCATGGTGTTACAGTTGGACCCATTGAAGGATTGATTGATATATCAACATCAGTTGATCAGGTGGCTGAAGGAGGTGCCAATGCTGTTATAGGACATATTGGATTACCACGATATGGTCATCGTAAAAGCGGTAAAGATATTGGGCTGATTTTACATCTCTCAGCATCAAGCATTTTGTCCCCACGACCAAACAAAAAAGTATTGGTGAATACAGTGGAAAATGCACTTCGGATGGGTGCGGATGGCGTTTCGATTCACATTAATATTGGCGATCATGAAGACCCTGAGATGCTTCAAGATTTTGGTAGAATTGCTGTAGAATGTTCCTATTGGGGAATGCCTTTGATTGCCATGATGTACCCCAGAGGGGAAAAAATCGAAAATGAAAAAGATCTTGAAGTTGTCAAAATTGCTTCAAGAATAGGTGCTGAACTGGGGGCAGATTTTGTCAAAACGAATTATACAGGAGATCCAGACTCTTTTGCCAAAGTAGTTGAAGGATGTCCTGCGCCTATTTTGATTGCAGGGGGCAGTAAACAATCTGAAGCTGAAATGTTTAAAACCATTGAAGATGCAATCAGTGTTGGTGCCAAAGGCTTATCTATTGGTCGTAATGTTTTTCAACATAAAAATCCAACGCGTTTTGTTCAGGCGGCCTGCATGATTGTTCATGATGGAAAAACTGCTAAGGATGCTTTGGAATTCTTAAAAGGATAGTTTTTTTATTTAATAATACATTAGTGTCAATGACTAAGGAATGCTCTGAAAATAAAATAACATACCCATTTCTCTTGAACGTACAAAAAAATAAGGTCCTGTAGAGACGTAGCATGCTACGTCTCTACAGTACATTTACCTCAAAACGAACAATATCAATAATGGGGAAGTTATTTTCAGAGAATTCCTAAGTAAGCGATCATAAGTTGACAGCCACGTCAAGGAACTAAGGAATCATCGAAAAATAAGTTCCCCATTTATCATTAACGTGCGATAACCCAATCCCCATATTGTGCCTCTCCATCATGCATTACAATTATGCCCATCTGGTTTAAAAAATTTCCTGGCATAAGGCTTCCATGACCAATAATGGTTGTATCTGAATCAACCCCTTTACGATAAACAAGTATTGGCCACGCAACTTTTGGTAAAGAATTTGTACATTTAAAACGATAACTATCTGATATTTTTGAATTAATTTGACCACGAATCAATGGGAAAGACTGATGGATTTTTTCTGACAATTCTCTGGCCATTGTTGAAATATCGATATTCCCTTTGTTCTCTCGATACACATCCTGAATTCCCAAAATAGCTGATGTTTGATTGTCAATAATTTTTGCTGTAATCTCAAGGCCATACCGGGATACATAGGCACCACCTAACAAACTTCCTTGAAATGGAAATGATCCTGTTTCTTTACTCTCCGAATAACCGCGATAATTGATCCGAAAACGATGGCACTCTTTAAAGAACATGAATAGATTTTCTTCAAAGGATTTTGTCATTTCCAATGATGTCTGTTGAGTTTCATCAGTTATCATGAATAAGTTATCCAGCCAGCTGTTCTGCTCTTGTCCATTGACATGAAATGGATACATGGATAATCCAAAGCGATTTTCTGGTTTTAAAATGGATGGTATTTTTCGATAGGCCTGTATCGTTTTTCTTTTAGACTGGCCTGAAATGGTTTTCGCGATCACATGCACCTGATTCTGACCAACATCAAGGCAGATCTGACGACTAAAATAAATATTTTTACTGGCTTGAATAGGTAATGGTCTACCTTTAATCATCACACTGACAATTGGACGTTTTGCTGAAATTTTTCCGGAAATATGAATTTGTTTATCAAAAACAGTCATTGGAGATGTCTGATCAAAATCAATTACAATATAATCTGAAATGGGATGTATACTTGAAAAATCAGCGTCAGAATGGATGATAGTTTTGTTCTCTGCAATAAGGCCAGAAATCTTAGGGTGATAAAATAATTGAGAATGGGTGACATCCGCACATGTCTGATTATTGCACCGATCTTTTACACAGATATTTATTTCAGATTTTCCTATTGGCCATTTGAATGCATAACTCAAAATGGCTTTACTGACCGACAGGATTTCTTGCTGATCAATGATTAATGAAAGATGTCCAGATAAATCCTGTGCATTGATATTGATTGTTCCTGTTTGTGGTCCCTTTTTAATGCTAATTGAGGGGCCGGTCTGATCCACATGAAGTATTATTTCTTTTTCATTTGTAGCATGACAAATATTTTTTACTTGTATGCGTATATCATGCTTCCCTTCTTCAAACACAAATCTTTTAGAAAAATCAATTTTTTTGGGACCATAGTTAATCCATATCGGCCGTCCCTGTATGGTAATCTCTTCAATGGATATCGTATCATAGGCGCTTCCTTGAATGAAAAAGGCGTTTTCCGATTGCCAGATTTCAGAATGATTTTGCGTAATCGGGTAAGGTTCTGTCAATACCAATTCCGGTTGACCTGTGGATGTTTGTAACTTTTTTTGCGATTGAATCCTATAATAAAATGCTTTTGCTGAAGGTTCGGATTGGATGGAGCGATTGAGGTATTTTAATGCGTTTTCATATTCGTGCTGCATATAGTAGATAAAACCTGTTTCACGATTCGGAAAATAATCAAGATAATGCATACCATATGTTCGTATCATACGACGATCATATTGCTTGGATGGCGGCCGACGTTCCAGTGAAGATTGAAAGTCAGACAATGCCTGTTGAAAGTTAGTTTTTTCAATACATGACAGGGCACGTAAGTAATAGTCATCCCACTGGCCTCGAAAGGTTTGATTGTAGTCACAACAAGTTGATCCGGTATGGCTGCAAGCCACACTCCATAACAAAAGAAAGCAAATTAACAATCGTGTGTTTTTATTTGGAAGTAACAGCTTCAACTTTCCACCCCCTTTCAAGTTTGGTCTGGGGATTTTCTAGCTTTGCGGTGCATGTATGCAAAAGACTTGTGCTTACAGTCAATTTTGCATGATTTTTCAAGACAGTAAATATCTGATTTGTGTAAACCCCCATTTCAGAACCAATGTTTAAAAAAATGGTTTGATCTTGAATTCTCTCAATTTTTCCACGAATGGGATAATGTTGTAACAAAGCATCAATCAATGGCTGACTCAAATTTATTTGTTGCTGCAAAATACTTTTTTCTTGTAATGGCAAAAAGAAATAATCAACAACATGTCCTTGTTCAATATCTGCAAGATGAAGGATGACAATGCTTTTTTCTTTTTCTTTGTGCAACTCTACAAATACGATAAGTCGTGATGGCAACAAGTCGGGACGTATTCGATTTTTTTTGTCAATGAGTCCTGAATTTGCATGTTTTAGTTCCTGAAGAATCTTATTTAGATGAACCCGCTCAAGTATTGTAACATGATGATTTTCGATCAAAGATTTGGATATGACCGCAGAAATCAATGATAATTGAGCACGATCGTCTATTTGCAAAAGATGGGTTTCATAATCAAGAGATAGTGTCAGACGTCTGGATGTCCATCCATCATCATTTTTTGTCATCTGGGGATAAGCAGATTGTCCGCTAATTTTTTCAATTTCTAGAAATAATTTGTCAATATATTCACGTTTTTCATCTGCGATCTTCTTTAAAAGACGTTGTTTATCCATTTGTTGATAATTATCAACCCGCAAGAGGGCTTGATGCCATGTCCAGACACCAACAATTATCAGTGCAATGCACATGCAAAGCCACAAGCCATTAAAGGGAAGGGCTTGAACTTTTTGGGAAATCCCACGAAAGGATTGAAAACCCCTTCCGCGCGTCTGAACAGCTGAATTATTGGACGATGATTCATCAATATAAGTTTGCCTCGGATCGCCATAAAGAACATATGCTGCGCTGACAGGAGCGCCTTCTGATTCAAAACATGAATTGCGTGCATGTTTGAGGGCCATGCCAATGGATTGACTTTCAAACAAAGCCCGATAAAAATTAATGGCAAAAATGGATCCCGCCTGATCAGGAATTTCCCAAAAGGTTCCCAAGTAGTGACGCACTCCAGATCGCATAAATGCATTGGCCAGATCAAAAGATTTTTCAGAGCGGTTGTCCTTAAATGACCATTGACAGGTTCGTGCAGACTGACAGGCATTTGAGAATATTAATGCAGGCATGGCAGCACTGCCATTCATGCGATCAATATCATCTGCAGTAAGGTGGGCATCAGTAAAACGCCACCCACTTTGATCGGTTTCAGAAAGATTGAAATCTGAATGACCGGCAAAATGAATGATATCAAAATTTCGTAATTGAGATTTGATCTCATCCACCAAACGAACCTGATCAAACGCCGCATTGACAATAATTTGGTTTTTATTTAATTGATCCAGGTCACATAAAAGCTGTTGAGATTCTTTATCCACACCAGACAAATCCGGATCATCACCGGTCAATATCCACATGCTAAGCGGTGTTGAGAGGGAACGTTTCTCTGTTTGAGTGACAGATTGATGCGTTTTTACAATGCGCCCCATGCAAAAGCGTTCACACAGTAACTGATCATTAATACAAATCAGTTCCCAGGGAATAGATACCATCGTATCATCCAGCTTAAGAATGAGATATTCTGCCATGCTCTGTCGCAAAATATTCTTAATATCCGGTGATAGAAGTGTATCGCTCAGGCGTTGCCCCAATGTTTTTATCTTTTCTGCCGCACGATGCATTTGACCTTGCGTGCGATTCATCAGGTTGATATTCTCAGTCAGGTTTTTTATACAATGATTCAGATCTAAAATGGATACTGGAATGGTATCATAATGCCAAACCATATCTTGCGGACGTTGGATACCAATTTTCATTTGATTATCCGAAAAGCTAACTTCAAGGTATATGGTTGGTTCATTATTCATGGCAAAAAATGTCCTGTGTATAATTTGGTTGCTCCTGCTGGCGCCCCATCCTGAAATAATTTCAAATGGCATTCTCCACATGGAATATTTTCAAACTGGTATTCACATGTATTCGACAGCCTCGACATTGACTTTCCGGTAACATCAGTTAGCAACAACCGGCAATTGTCTGCCTTGCCTTTCATTGGTACAACTTTAAGATACAAATGACAATAACCCTTGCCAGCTTTTTGAATAATACAATCAATGTAATTATCGTGGAGTGGAATTCGTATCCGCTTGACTGATCTATCCCATGACTCACCAGATCTCACATTTACAGGCGCAAAGGCAAGATTGGGTGACATGCCTGCTGTCCATTGATCTTTTAATTCATGCCACTTATTTTGAATAGTTTTCTTTATTGTTTGAACACCTTTTGTGCAGGTTCCAATAAATCCGGTCGATAGGTGCAAATTATGAATAACCTGATTTGCCTGACTATCAGTTAATGTCTGTTCACTTGATAAAGTAGTATCTTGAAGCATTTCATAAGAAAGCACAACCTGTTCGCGACATCGTGAACAATCTGCCAAATGTAATTCCATTGCTTTAACAGATGGTTCATCCAGATTGCCGGTAAGATAGTCTGATATCATTTGAATATTAACGCATTTCATAATTATCCCTCCCTTTCTTGTTTAATAATACAGATGTGTTTCAAAAATGTTTCACTCTTTTTTATATTTGATTTATTTTTATTGTTTGAGGATTTGGCAAACCTTGAGCATATTTTTCTATTCAAGATTGAATTGTTTTCTAATACGCTTAATTTGTTTTTTGAATCGGGTTTCATTGATGTATTTATTGGGAACTTCAATTAGACTCAATTCTTTACAATAAAGACATCGCGTTACAACCTTTCCAGTTCCAGTTGCTTTGGGTTGGATCAAAGAAAAAGTTGCATAAAAGCGTCTTTTACATGATGGGCAGACAATTTTTATTGTTTTTGTTTTTGATGGTGGTTTTATTTTCACTTGATTTGACATCCTTTGTTTGAGTGTAACCAAAATTGCCGGTCAAACCGGAACCAAACCTATGAGCAAAATCAATGTAGGGGCGAACCTCATAGCCGTCAGGCTAAGACAAACTCGCTCCGGTGCTCGTTCCCAGGCTCTGCCTGGGAACGTTTTCCGAGGTGGCTCTGCCACCTACGAACTGAACAGGCGGCAGAGCCGCCAAGAACACGTTCCCAGGCAGAGCCTGGGAACG